>ENA-UOOR01000092-UOOR01000092.1-fermentation-metagenome-genome-assembly--contig:-NODE-92-length-123074-cov-20.437932_pt1 | contig 123074 bp, 130 predicted proteins | sample MGYA00245780_ERZ724029 | MGnify/ENA primary metagenome ERZ724029 (study PRJEB28704, sample SAMN03018315) | fermentation metagenome | biome: anthropogenic terrestrial biome; feature: soil...
GCATTGAGGCCCTTGAGCAGCTCCCTGTCATTATGGATCTCTGTGTTGAAGACTATCACGTTACCTAAGGAGTTGACTCCGGCATCCGTCCTGCTGGCACATTTGAAGTTGAACCATTCTGTCTCCTTTCCGCCGCTGATGAGGGAGAGATTGGAGAGGATCTCCCCTTCCACGGTTCTGAGGCCCGGTTGGAATTGGGATCCGTTGAAGCCCTCTCCCACATAGGCGATTTTTACAGCCACCCTTCTGGTCATAGGCTCTTCATATGGTCTATTCTGCGCTGGATGAGCTCTTTCTTGCCTATGTCGTGACGAACGAATATGTGGTCGCTCCTCACATGTGAGAGGGCTCTCTCGCACTTCTCCTCCGCTTCCGCTATGCTTCCTGCGATACCGACTATACCCACCGAGCGGGATCTGCCGGTAACGAGCCTCCCGTTGATCACGTCAACGTTGGCATAGAAAACCTTGGCTCCTTCGGAAGCTATCCCGTCCTCATCGACTATTATATCCTTGCCGTAAACGGTAGTGGTGCCGTATCCTTCCGGTACGACGTATTTGCAGACGGTAGCGGATCTCCTGAATCTCGCGATCTCGTTCATATTGCCGCCCGCCATCGTGCGGCATATCTCCTCGAAACTGTCCTCCAGGATGGGGAGGACGTTCATCGCTTCTGGATCCCCGAATCTGGCGTTTATCTCGATGATCTTCGGACCGTTCTTGGTGAGCATGAACTGCCCGTACATAGGGCCGCGGTACGGGCAACCCTCTTTCGACATCGCTTTGACGATCTTCCTGAGGATGCTCAGCGCATCATCCCTGTCCTTCTTCGTAACGAAGGGAAGCAGGTGGTCCGCATCGGAATAGGATCCCATGCCCCCGGTATTGGGCCCCACATCCCCCTCATAAGCTCTCTTGTGATCCTGAACCAGGGGCATCGGGGCTATGTTCCTGCCGTCGCAGAAAACCATCTGGGTGAACTCCTCTCCCACGGCTCTCTCCTCGAGTATCACTCCCGCCCCGCCTATGTTCTGGTCGAAGATCTCGTTGATGTACTCCATCGTCTCCCCGAAACTGTGGAGGTGCTCGCCCTGGACCTTGACCCCTTTGCCGCCGGTGAGCCCCACAGGCTTGACGACAATCTCGTGGTCTATCGTCCTGAGATATTCCTCCGCATCCTTCGCATTGTCGAAGGAAGCGAATCCCAGATTACCCTCTATGCCGTGGTCCTTCACAAGGTTCCTCATGAAAGATTTCGAGGTCTCGATCCTGGCGGCCGCCTTGGTGGGCGATGCGCAAGGTATCCCCGCTTCTTCGAGGGCATCCACTATGCCGACCTCCAAAGGAGCCTCCGGGCCGACGAATGCCAGCTCAACGGAGTTCTCAAGGGCGAATCTGAGAACGTTGCCGATGTCCTTCTCGTCGATCAGAGCGTGCTTCTTCGCTCTTCTCATTATCCCGGGATTGGCGTTCTTCATCACCGCGTATATCTCGGAGCCGGCTCTGTGGAAGGCCTCCACCGCCGCATGCTCCCTTCCGCCTCCGCCTACGGTAAGAACCCGCATCCTCACAGCCCCATTTCTGCGATTATCTCGTCGACGCCTCTGTCCTTCTTCACGCTGCACATCATGATACTGCGCCTTCCGCCCGTGAGCCTGAGGTAATCCCCGGCGATTATCTCCGGATTCACATCCACCGCGTCGGCGATATCGATCTTGTTCAGCACCGCCACGTCCGAGTGGAGGAATATGTCGGGATGCTTCCTGACCATATCGTCGCCCTCGGTCACGGATATCACGACGGCTCTCATATCCGCTCCCAGGGGGAAATCGGCGGGGCAAACGAGATTGCCCACGTTCTCTATCAGCAGAACGTCGATGCTGTCAAGGTCCATCTGATGCAGTGCCCTGTGTATCATGTTCGCATCAAGATGGCATTCCTTGCCCGTGTTGCAGTTGTAGGCGTCTATGCCCGCCCTCTTCATCCTTCCGAAGTCATCCTCTCCCGTGACATCGCCGGCGATGGCCCCGACCTTCAGCCCTTTGGCGGCCAGCTTCTCGCCTATCTTGATTATCAGTGATGTCTTCCCGGACCCTATGGAGCCCATGAAGTCCACCGACATTATGTCGTGCTCTTTCAGCAGCTCATAGTTCTCGCGGGCCAATCTGCTGTTCTCCCGGAGGACGTCGTATTCCATGCTGACGTCGGTGATCTTGTGCATGCTTCCTCGAATCAGCTAATCGGTATTAACCGTTGCCCAACCGGGAGGGTCAGCGCCGTGTTCTTAAGAGGCTCTTGCGCGCGCAAAGTATCATTACGGGGAAGACTAATAACCAACTTCGTAAGGGAAGGCCCTATCATGTATGCGGACGGGAAATTGTGGATAGCTAAGGCGGATGATAGGATCCATCTCCTCCCGAGGTATGCGAACAGGCACGGTCTGATCGCAGGTGCCAGCGGAACGGGGAAGACCGTTACGATCAAGGTGATGGCGGAGTCATTCAGCGCCATGGGGGTCCCGGTCTTCATGGCCGATATAAAAGGAGACGTCGGGGGCCTCTGCAGGGCCGGGAAGGAGAGCGAGGGGATGATGAAGAGGATATCATCTCTCGGCGTCGACGAATTCGTCTTCAAAGGATATCCCTGCGAGTTCTGGGACATCTACGGGGAGAAGGGACACCCGGTGAGGACGACACTGGAATCCATGGGTGTGGCACTTCTCTCAAGGCTCATGGGGATGTCCGACGTCCAGGAGGACGTCCTGAGGATGGTCTTCAGAATCTGCGAGGATGAGGGGTGGAGACTTGTCGACACCAAGGACCTGAGGGCCGCAGTAAGCTTCATCAGCGAGCACAGGAAGAATTACGAGGATGAGTACGGCAGCCTAAATCCGCAATCCCTGAGCGTCATACAGAGGTCCGTGATGGCCCTGGAGGATATAGGCGGAGACATGTTCTTCGGCGAGCCCGCTTTGGATATCACGGATTGGATGAGCACTGCGCCGGACGGACGCGGTATCATCAACATATTGTCGGGAGTGAAATTGGCAAGGAATCCGGAGCTGTACTCCACGTTCATGATCTGGCTCATGGAAGAGCTGTTCGATGTTCTTCCGGAGGTGGGGGATCTCGACAAACCGAAGCTGGTCTTCTTCTTCGATGAGGCCCATATGCTGTTCGGCGACTCATCTCCCGCACTGACGAGGAAGGTGGAGCAGACAGTCAAGCTGATACGCTCCAAAGGTGTGGGCATATACTTCATATCACAGAGCCCCTCCGATATACCGGACGGGGTGCTGGCACAGTTGAGCAACAGGGTCCAGCACGCTCTTCGCGCCTATACTCCCAAGGAGCAGAAGGCGGTGCGTGCCGCAGCGGAGACCTTCCGCGCCAATTCCCGGTTCAAGACCGCGGATGCGATAATGGAACTGGCAACGGGGGAGGCTCTCGTCTCCTTCCTTGACGAGAAGGGCAGCCCCTCGGTGGTCGAGAGGGCTATGATCCTCCCACCGCAGTCGTTCCTGGGGACCATAAACGATGACGATTACAGGATGATGATGGAGAGCAGCCCCCTCTATTCCAAGTACAGGAAGAGGGTGGATGCGGAAACAGCCTATGAGGAATTGACCAAGATGAAGGAGGCCAAGGAAGCAGATAAGGAGAAACCTAAAAAGAAGACCTCCTCCTCCGGAACCAGGAAGACAAAGTCACGCACGGAGAGGACCGTGGACAGGGCCATAGGCAATGCAGCCTCTGCCATAGGTCGCGGCATAGGCAACAAGATCTCCAAGAAACTGTTCGGAAGGTAAAGATCATGGTATATTCTGAAATGCTGTCAAAGAAGCTTAAAGAGGCTGATGCGAAAGAAGGTAGCCGCATATCCCTCAGGAACGGGGATGAGGAGTACATAGGAAGGCTGATGCCCCATCATGATTTCAGTGCCCCGGACATATTGATACTGAAGATGAAGAGCGGGTACAATCTGGGTATCCGCGTTCTTGAAGACAGCGTGATAGAGGTCATAGAAAGACCCAGTCCCGTCGTTGTAGAAAGGGAGGAGCCGGAGCCCAGGGAGGGGCTTCCGAATTTCACCCTGGTCAGCACCGGAGGGACGATCGCCTCGTTCGTGGATTATCGCACCGGAGCGGTGCGCCCGGCGATGTCCGCCTCGGAACTGGTCGACGCAGTACCGGAGCTGAGGGAGATAGCCAACATAAAGGCCAGAGTCCTCTTCTCGATATTCTCTGAGAACATGGAGGTCAGCCACTGGCAGGAATTGGCCGAAGTGGTGGCCGAAGAGATAAACGCAGGGGCTGACGCGATAATAATCCCTCACGGGACAGACACCATGAGCTACACCGCGGCGGCTCTCAGCTTCATGCTGGGAGACATACCCAAACCCGTGGTGCTCGTGGGGGCTCAGAGGTCCTCTGACCGTCCGTCCTCGGATGCCTCAAGCAATATGATGGCATGTGCCAGGTTCTGTGCCGAGGGAAAGGCCGCAGGCGTTTTCGTTGTTATGCACGAGGGGCTGGGAGACGATTCGTTCTCGGTGCACACAGGCTCCCGTGTGAGGAAGATGCACACTTCCCGCAGAGATTCATTCAGAAGCGTCAACGTGCCGCCGGCGGCCACCGTCAGCAAGGAAGGCGTCGTGAAGTACTGCGGCGAACCACGATCGCCCAGTGAGGGGGAAGCCGCGGCGAGAACCGCGATGGATCCCCGCACGGTCCTCCTGCAATACTATCCCGGGATGGATCCCGACGTCTTCGGCCCCGTAATAATGGGAAGCCGCGGCGCAGTCATAGCGGGAACGGGTCTGGGTCATGTGGGACAGCCCATGTGCCGGGTCTTGAAGGAGGCCTGTGAGAAAGGGATCGTCGTAGTCATGACATCCCAGTGCCTGGGCGGCACCACCAACATGAACGTTTACGATACTGGCAGGGACCTGATCTCCGCAGGCGTGATCTCGGTGGGTGATATGCTTCCTGAGGTCGCTTATGTGAAACTGATGTGGGTGCTGGCCAACAGCGAATCCGCTCATGAGGCCAAGAGGATGATGGCCGAGCCCATGGCGAACGAGACAGGCAACAGGAGGTGTGTGCTTTGAAGGGCGCCCCGGAGCTTGTATGCGGCATAGAGATACATCAGCAATTGAGCACCAGGAAGCTGTTCTGCTCCTGCGAGAGCCGTCTGTGCGACGAAGGGGACGGAGCCTACTTCAGGAAGCTGAGGCCGACCACAGGAGAGACGGGGGAGATCGACCGGGCGGCACTGGCACAGTACAAGAAGGGCATAGGTTTCAGATACCAGATGGCCGAGGGTGTATCCTGCCTCGTCGATCTGGATGAGGAACCTCCCAACGGGCCTGACGCAGAGGCTTTGGAGACCGCGCTGGTCTTCTCGGAGATGCTGCATGCCCGGATAGCCGACGAGATACATTTCATGAGGAAAGTGGTGGTCGACGGTTCCAATACCGGAGGCTACCAGAGGACAGCCCTGGTCTCCACGGGAGGCTGGGTAGAGGTCAACGGCAGGAGGATCTCAATCCTCTCGGTGTGCCTGGAGGAGGACGCGGCCAGGAAGATAGAGGAGAAGGACGGGGAGATAACATATCGTCTGGATCGTCTCGGTATACCCCTCATCGAGGTGGCCACGGGCCCTGACATAAGGTCCCCGGAGGAGGCCATGGAGACAGCTCTCCGGATAGGAACGCTTCTGAGGGCCACGAAAAGGGTGAAGAGAGGCATCGGGACCATCAGGGAGGACCTGAACATATCGATACCGGGAGGGGCCCGCGTCGAGATCAAGGGGGCCCAGGAGCTCAGGCTCTTGCCCGATTATGTCTCCAATGAGGTGGCGAGACAGAGGATGCTCCTTTCCGTAAAGGAGATATTGAACGGAAGAGGGACAGTGCCAGCCGAGACGGATATCGAAGATGTCACCGACATTTTCACAGATTCGGAGTCCAAGGTCATAAAGGGGGCGCTGTCGTCCAAAGGCAAAGTGCTGGCCGTTAGACTCCCCGGATTCGCAGGGGTGATGAACGGGGACGGCGGTAAACTTAGGCTGGGGTCGGAGATGGCGCAAAGAGCCAGGACCAGAGGTGTCAAGGGGATATTCCATTCAGATGAGCTGCCCGCCTACGGCATAGAGGAGTGCTACGTGAACATCCTGAAACAGAGGCTGGGCATCAGCGGCGTCAATGACGCCTTCGCGATATGCGCAGCACCCGAGAGGAAGGCCCGTTCCGCTCTGGCGGCGGCAGTGGAGAGGGCCAACGAGGCCCTTGAGGGGATACCTGAGGAGACCAGGGACCCGCTGCCTGACGGCACCTCGAAGTACTCGAGGCCTCTGCCGGGTGCAGCCAGGATGTATCCGGAGACTGACGTTCCGCCGACGGAGATAACCGCTGAAAGGCTGAAGGAGATACGGGCCCGCCTTCCGGAGCTACCCGAGGAGACAGAGGCCCGCCTGATCAGGGACCACAAGGTAAACAAACAGCAGGCCAGGCAGCTGGTGAGGCAGGACTTCTCGGATCTGTTCGAGCGTGCCTGCAAGGCCTACGGGGACATGTCCGCGGTCATAGCGACCACATTCCTGAACACATACAGCGAACTGGAGAAGGCGGGTGTTGACACCTCTTCCATAAGCGAAGCCGGCGTGATGGAGATATTCTCGCTGCTCTCGGAGTCCAGATTCGCCAAGGAGGCACTGCCCGACATACTCAGGGAGGTGGCCTCCGGCACGCCCCCGGAGAAGGCCCTGGACAAACTGGGGCTGGAGTCCTTGGACGACCGGGAGGCCGAGATGATAATCGATTCCATCCTGAAGGAAAGAGAGGAATTCGTCAGATCCAGGGGCAAAGCGGCGGCAGGACCGTTAATGGGGCCTGTGATGGAATCCCTCAGAGGCAAGGTCGACGGCAAGAAGGCCAGCCAACTTCTGTCGGAAGCCATAGCGAGGATGATAGGCTAAGGTCTGATCTCCAGAACCCTGAGGGTCTCGAAGAAGAGATCCAGATGACCCAGTTCCGAGACCTCGGTGCCTTCCAGCAGATGACCCAGACGCTCCTGGTCCATCAGGGAGGAGACGACCACGATGATCCTTCCTCCGCATTCCAGATGCTTTTCCGCACAGCCGATCAGCCGGGGGAGGGGGCCGACGCCGTCCGGGCCGCCGGACCACGACGCTTCCAACGCGCCGCTCTCGCTTACGGGAAGGTAGGGAAGATTGAACACAAAGGTATCGAAGACGCCTTTGACATTTTCGCATACGTCGGAGACAAGTATATTCGCATCAAGCCCGTTCCTGCGGAAGTTCTCCCTGGCACATTCAACCGCCTTCTCGTTTATATCAACGGCTGTGACCAAAGCTCCGTTGCTGGCACAGTGCATGGACACAATACCTGAACCGCACCCGACCTCCAGTACGGATTCGCCCCTGAAGACGTCGAAGGATTCGATCAGCAGATAGCTGTCCTCCGAAGGGGGGTAAACCTCGGGGCACGTCTCAACGGATATGCGCTCGTCGATCCTCATTCTGCCACGCAATCGTATCGTCGATTCACGGATTATACTTGCCTTTCCACGTTTTATATTCCGGTAACGCTATAGGCCGATGATGGCGCACGTGAATTACCTGGATATCCTCGCGATAGGGAATCTTGAGAGGGCAGAGGACGGTTCTGTCAAAGAGGCGAATTCGACATCGACTCTGATAAGGTCAGGCAACCGCCTGATAGTAGTGGATCCCAGCAGCAGGATGATGAGGCCGGCCATAAAACTGTCCTTCAGGCAGATCGGGGTGTTCATGAAGGATGTTGACACCGTGGTACTGACGCATCCCCATCATGACCACATGGAGAATCTGGACCTGTTCCCGAACGCCGAGGTCCTGGTGCATTCGGGCGGAGAGGCCAGCCCGGATCACACAGTGGTGGAAGGCGACCGCAGGATATCCGAGGGCGTGGAGCTGGTCCATACGCCGGGGCACACATGGGATTCCATGAGCGTTTTCGTCAAGGGGGACCTGAACTATGCCGTGGTCGGGGATGCCATACCTTTGGAGGATAATTTCAGGAAGAAGGTCCCTCCCCGGTTCAACATAGGCGAGGACACGGCTATGAAAAGCATTAAGACCATAGCTAACTTCGCAGACGTGATAGTGCCCGGTCACGGTGCGCCGTTCAGAATAAGGAAGCGATGATCATGGAAAGAGAGGTCCCGGAGGCCGTTTACATAGAATGCACGAAATGCCGTGAGCAGACCGCCCACGAGGTGCTGAAAGGCAAGATGGGAAAGGCGTCCCTGGAGGGTACGCTGAAATGCATGGACTGCGGGAAGACGATAACGACGACGATCCCCATGCCCCGCCAGATCGTCACGCGTGTGATAGTCAGCGACGGCCCCGTATCCTACCAGTCGTCCACGGTCCTGGAGGAGGACGAGCTCCTCATGGAAGGGGATGAGTTCTATCTTGAGGACGGCCTCAGGGTGAGGATCGCCTCCATAGAGAACAACGACAACAAACGCGTCAGGAAGGCCAGGGCCCCGAAGGTCAAGACCATATGGGCCCAGAAGTTTGATGTCCTCAACGTTAAAGTAACGGTCAATGACGGTACGAAGAGCTATTCCAGAAGGATCCCCGCCCTCCCGGACGATGAGTACGCCATAGGGCAGCTCCTCTCCCTGGAGGACATGGACTGTTTCATCCATGCGATAAAGACCAGGGACAGACTCATCAACAGGGGCACCACGGAGGCCAGGAATGTGGTGCGCATATACGGCCGCTACAAGAGGAAATCAATCCCTGTTCTCGATCTCGAGGATGATATCTAAGATATCGGACAGGTTCGAGCTTCTTACCACGTGGTCTGCGGCAGCCGCCGTGTATTCCTCATCGGCAGGATTGAAGGCTATGGACAGCCCGGTCTGCTTGAATACCGAGATATCGATGTAGGAGTTCCCCACGGATATCGTCCTTTCTTTGGTGGCCCCGAATTCCTGCATGAGCTTCACGGCGCTCTTCCCCTTGTTCATGAGGTCTATGTTCCGTATGCCCTCACCGGTCAGGACGCCGTTCTCATCCGTCTCCAGGGCATCGGCCAGCCAGCCGTCGAACCCGAACTCTTCGGCGATCATCCTGGCCGCATGACAGATCCCGCCGCTGCATATGACGCTCTTTATCCCGTTATAGGAGAGAGCGGCTATCGTTTCCTGTATGCCGTCCATAAGGGGCATTCTGGTAAGTATCCTGGCGATGTCGACGTCCTTTATGCCGGGGCAGGCCCTCATCCACAGGCCTATGTCCCTGCGCATGAATTCCGCTTCATCTATCTCCATGTTGACGAAGGCCTGATAGGCCTCATCGTTGTCCACTCCCAGCTCATCGTGCACGAAACCCCACGAGCTCCTGCACCGGGTGAGGGTCCCGTCCATATCGAATATCACAAGATCGAACCTGCGGCCCATGGGGCCTGATGCCCCTCCCCTCTAAAAACTGTATCTGAAAAGATGCCATGAAGGGGCAGGCGGAGGCAACGGAGATCCGGTTTTCATCGTCCAGTGCGTTTCGAAAGCGGTATTATAGCACAGTGCAGATACCAATGCCGTGATAACCATCATTGGCGTCGGTCACGTATTCAATATCGCTGAACCGGTGGCATTCATAATCAAACAGCTCTGGCCCGATGCTGTGCTGGTGGAGCTGGATGAGGTCAGGTACAAGATCATGACGGGTGAGTACAAGGCCGCGGAACCCTCAGAGGCGCAGAAGAAGGAGATATCCAAGCTCTATCGGCAGACCGCCGAGTATCAGGACGGTCTGTCCAAGGAGTACGGCTCTCAGACGGGGGCGGAGATGCTGATAGCCGTGAGCGCGGGCAAGGCCCTGGGGGCAGAGATAGGATTCATAGACAAGGCCGCCATAAACATTCTGGACGAGGTATGGGCCGAGATGTCATTCTGGGAGAGGCGCAGATACTCCTGGTCCATGTTCGTAGACAGGCGCAGGGGGAAGAGGAAGGCGGAGAGGACCGCTGCCGACTTCGCACGGGACAGCGACGCCATGATAGAGGACATGCGGAGGAAGTTCCCGACCCTGGTCAGGAAGCTCATCGATGAGAGGAACGAGCACATGGCCGGGATGATAGCCGAGTACGCTGCCAGGAAGAGCGATATCGTGGTGGTGGTGGGGGATGCCCACGTCGAAGGGCTGATCAAGCTCCTCGGAGATCGGGAGATAAGGAAAATAAGGCTTGAGACCATACTAGACAGGTCTAAGATGAACGCACTGAGATCTGAGCTTTGGAACAGGAGGCCGGAGAATGGAAGTTAAGCTCCTGGCGTATACAAGGGACGCGGACGCCATATGCGCCGCTGCCGGCAAATCATGCTATTCCAAGAGACCCGCTTCGGAGCTGGTCCGTGACGAGAGCCCCGAGAAGGTCCTTGACCGGATAGTGGGCATGGGGCACCACTCGGTGATAGAGCACGCATCCTTCACGTTCTCCGTGGAAGGTGTCTCACGCTCCCTGACGCATCAGCTGGTCAGGCACAGGATAGCCTCCTTCTCGCAACAGAGCCAAAGATATGTGTCGCTGGATGAGCCCACATACGTCATGCCGGAGACGATAAGCGGGGATCCCGAGGCCCGGAAGCTGTTCGAGGAGGCCATGGAGAGGGTATGGGAGGTCTACCGGGAGTTGGGGGAGAGGTTCCCCGCGGAAGATGCCAGATATGTGCTTCCCAACGCATGCACCACCAACATAACGATAACGATGAATGCGAGGGAGCTGCTGCATTTCTTCTCCCTGAGGTGCTGCAACAGGGCCCAGTGGGAGATACGTGAGATGGCGGACCGAATGCTGGCGCTTTCCAGGGAGGTATCTCCGACGATATTCAGGGACGGCGGACCGCCCTGCATAAGGGGCCCATGCCCTGAAGGCAAGCTATCCTGCGGAAAACCCCGAAGGAGACCGGATTCTTCCAGCAAGCCTTAAATAAGGAATCCACTTAATCCCGCATAATCGGTGAGGATTAATGGGAAGAATTAGACCCACATACATCAAAAGAGTTTCCCTTGAGCTCTACAACAAGTATCCCAAGGCGTTCAGTGTCGACTTCGAGAACAACAAAGAGATGGTCTCAAAGCTCAGCGATGTATCCACAACCAAGATGAGGAACCGCATCGCCGGCTACATAACCCGTTGTGCGGCCCGCGCTGAGGTCTGATTCCCGGATCCGATCCGGAAAGAGCCCGCGTGGGGTAGCCTGGATATCCTGAGAGATTGCGGATCTCTTGACCCGGATTCGAATTCCGGCGCGGGCACCACCTTCCACTGCGACATTTAATCTCGGAAAGGGCGGTTTTCCGGTTCCTGTTCGCCCTTTTGATTTTTCCTGTCCTTCGGGATGATTATCGCTTTGCCTATGATGCTCTCTGCTTTAACGCAGGGGCTCCGCCAATGGCGGCTGTCCCGGGATTCTTCTCTGTTGTCGCCCAGGACGAAATATCCTTCATCCGGGACACGGCACTCGGCAGAGGCCTCTCCGTCATTACTGACGTAGGGCTCCTCCCCGTTCACGCTCACAGTTCCGTCCGGGTATACGCGGACGGTGTCCCCCCGGATCCCGATGACCCTTTTGATCAGAGTATCGTCGACCTCATCTGAACGGAATATGATGACGTCTCCCCGTTTTATGCGGTTCTCGTTGTAAACGCGCATGGCCAGGATCCTCTGGCCCGGTCTGAGCGCGGGCAACATCGACCGGGAGGATATCCGCACCACGAAGACGAGGAAACTCCTGACCAGCAATGCGACCATCAGAGCGGCAATCACAACGGCTACGGCCCAGAGGAGCGATTCCATATGTTCTGTGACCTCCGTCTTTTGTAAATCACATTCCGGGGGTCCGGGCGGGTTCAGTGGTGATGACCGTGGCTGTGGGCGTCTTCGTGTCCCTCTGCTGTTTTGAAGAAGATCACATAGGCCTCGATGTATTTCCGCGCGGCATCAACGTCGTTCACGTCGAAATCCTTCAGGGCCATCGCCCTCTCGAACTTCTTCTCAAGGTCATGCATCACCTCGCGGGAGACCAGGCCCCTGAGCGGTGACAGATCACCGATCTCCAGGCTCCTGTCGGCCGCGGCGACCCTCTCATCCACAGGCGTGCCGCGGGGCTTGACCCCGGTGAACGGAACGCCCTCCCCTGCGCGGTGCACTCTTACGAGCGTCTCGATGAAGTATCTGTCGGCCAGCTCCTTCGCCTCGGTTCCCAGCTTGCGGACCTTGAGGCTCAGGGCGAATGCCTCCCTGACTTCAGCCTCCATCTCAGGGAAGACCCATTTGATCGCATGATTCACGTTGCCGGTCTCCAGGGCCCTCATGCCGTCTTTGACAGTAGGGCCGTCCATTGTATCGCAGTGCGCATCGGCTCTTCTGGGCGTCAAAAGGAGTATGACTGCCGCCAGGCCGAGCGCCGATATGATGAATATAAGTTCCATGTCTGTTCCTCCGTCATCGGTACCGATGCCGCAGGACAGCCGACTGTCCGCGGCTCTTCCGGTATGCGGAATATAATAGCTTGCGGGCAATATAAGTAAACGATTGTTTCTTGATCCGCGCAGAGCGGACCGCCGGTGCTCTCCCCAGAGGATCCTCACTCGCCGGCCTTTTCCTCAGGCTCCTCGTGCCAGACCTTAGAAACTATCTGGGAGTCGCCCGGGGGTATTATGCGGGAGACCTCCTCCTCCGGAACGGAGAGCTCCTTCGCCATCTGAGCGGCTGTCCTTCCCGCCTTCCCGCGGCCCGGTTCGATGATGAAGTACTTGGAGGACCGGTCCTTGATGCACTCCAGGGGAGCGCACATGACCTTCCGCTCGTTCATGTACATGATCTCCCCCACGGCCATCTTCAGCGGGATATGGTACTCGTAGTTCCTCTTCCCGCGGACAATGAACGCGCCCCTGGGAACGAACTCTCCCGCTTCAGGGGTCTTGCTCACCTGATCGGGGAAGACCCAGAAAGCGCTGCCCTCTCCCACGGCAGAGACCCATCCTTTGGATTGCGTTATGGCGAAGACGCACGCCTGCCTGAGCTCCGCATCCGATGCGCTCCTCCCCTCCTTGAGTATGACGGACGGCGCACCGTGAACATCCGCATGGGCATAGACATCGTTGTCCTTCAGGTGCTTCTTCACTATGCCGTCGTTGGTGTGGGCGTCCCTGCCTGCGATGACAAGCTTCCCCTCCGTTGTGATGAACCACTTATATCTCTCGAACCAGAATTGTTTGGTGGGCTGGGCTCTGGAGGCCATCTTGCGCTTCTCCTTGATCAGGCCCTTCTCCTTTTTCTCAAGGGCGTCCAAGGTCTCCCTGAGAGCGTCATCGGCCCTTTTCGCCTTGTCGCTTAGATCCTTGCTCCTCTGATATATATCGGAGGCATTGGCATCTATGTTCTTGGTGTAGTTCAGCGTGACGGAATGACCGTTGACCGCCGCGGTGACGAGATTCTTCGACGGGTCTATGCTTATGACGTAAGGGATCTTCATGGCGCCCGCTTTCAGCTTCTCCCAGCCGATGAGCGCCGATTGCTCTTCCAGGACCCTCAGCAGCTCGTCCACCTTCCCGTACTCGGTATAGACGGCCTCGGCCCTTCTCTTGAGCTCCTCCGCCTCAGCCCTGTACCCTTCTATGGTCTCCCGCTGCCTCTCCCCCCTTCTGCGTATCCTCTCGATCTCCGGGTCGACGTAGGTCTCGACCTCGCTCTCAGCCAGGGATTCCATGTACCCGTCCATGGCCTGGGACAGGGTATCGAATCTCTTGGATTCCAGATGATCGTATATCGTCAGCGGGACAGGCGAGAAATCCACTGCCACCCCGTCCTCGTAATAGACCGCGGGCTCCGGCGATTCGGCGACGGCCGCCACCAGGTCCCGCATGCTGCCGTAAGCTCTGAGAAGCCAGTCCTCAGTCATGCTCTCGGAGGGAGTATCCTTGGGGATGCCTATTCTGGCACATACCTCCTCGGCATACTGTCCGCCCAGATTCGCCCCCGTCGCCAGAGTCCTGACGAGATCGGAGCTGGATCTGGAGAACATCTCTGCGAACTCCTCGTAAGAGGATGATGCGGGATCGAACCGCGTCTTCGGCATAACGTACTCTTCCCCGGGCCTGACGCTCCGGTCCCTCATCGTCTTGTGGACGAGGCAGTTCATTATCTTCCCGTCAAGTACAAGCAGGATATTCCCGCCGCCGAACATCTCGAATATGAGCTTGTAGTCGGCATCGGCTTTCATGATGTCCATTATTATGACCCTGTCGAAGCCCGCCTGTATGGTCTTTCCTATCAGGGCGTTATTGATGTATTTGCGGAGGTATGTCGCAAAGCTCAGGGGATTTATGGGCGTCTCCGGTTTGTTGGCCGGCATGTAGACCCACTTCTTGTCTTTGAAGAAAAGCTCCTTCTTCCCTTCCCCTGATACGTTTATCCTGAAGAGAACATTGCCCGACCCCCACTGGAATATCTTGTCCATATGGGCGCCTTCCAGTGCCGACATCTCGGCCACAAGGGCGCGGACATCAAAAGAGCTCATCTCCTTCTTCATACGCGCGTCTATAGTGGGTCACCGAAATAAACTTATCCAGGCCCCCGGCGGAAGAAACCTTTATCAATAAGCGCCTTGTTAGACCGCCAGAGGCCGCTGTGGCTAAGGGGTATAGCGACGCCTTGGTAAGGCGTAGGTCGAGGGTTCAATTCCCTCCAGCGGCTCCACTTTTACTACCGCATTATGCGGCGGTCCGGTCTTCGCGGTGAAGACCGCTTACCTATGCCGTGATGTTCGGGACAGCGGTTAACGCATATCCGGTATGAGGGATCGGAAAGGGTTTAGATACGGACTCAGGAGATTCAGCACATCCTGTAGAATACCCAGCCCGACCAGATCTTCGGGAAGAAGAAAGTCGTCTTCTTCGGCATCCTCTTCCCTGCCAGGGACAGGTCCCAGATGGTCTGTAGTCTCGGATCGTTGAAAAGCAGGACAGCGTCGTATTTCCCGTCCTTTACTTTACTGACCGCGGAATCGAACTCTGCGTCATACGAGATATCGGCTTTGCCCTCATCGCTTTTGTAGACGCCCCTCATAACGAGCTCCTGGGCCACGTACGTGTCGAGGCTCCAAAGCCCCTCGCCCCTGTGATCCGCCAGGAAGCATTTCCCAGATCTGAACAGTATCCCGAAGGTGTGGTCCTTCAGCCGGGCCCTCAGGCTCTGCACACCGTCGACATCGGTAAGAGCCATCTTCCCGGATATTCCCTTGATGGCGTTCTTCTCGGATATGTCGTTCCCGCGTATCAGCCTGTGAGTGGGCCATATGGCCAGCCCGTCATCATCGCCGGCCACCAGGGTGGCCAGTACGAAGCCCTTCCTTTCATCGTCAGGATTCTCCCTCGAGTAGTTCAGAGCCGTCTCGTAACGGTGGTGGCCGTCTGCGATGAGCATCTTCTGGCACTCCATCTCGTCGGATATGTCGGCCATTATCATGGGGTCGGATATGCGGTAGTACTCGTGAAGGACCCCGGAACCATCCTCGTAAGAATAGATCAGAACGGCGTTCTCCGCGATTCTGCCGTTAAGCTCGGGAGACAGCCCCCCGTATATGCCGAATATGGACTCAAGGTGGGTCTCCATATCCCTGAGCAGATTCAGGCGGTCGTCCTTGACCTTGGAGAATGTTTCCTCATGGGGTATAATATTCCCTTCAGAATAATCTTCGGTTTTCAATATCCCGACTATTCCTGTGCGGACCCTTATATTCCCGTCATCACGGAATTTCTGCCTGTAGAAGTAGAAGGAATCGGGATCCTGTGCAAGAGACCCGTCATCTATCCAGGAATCCAGTTCCCTTCTCGATCTCCCGTAGCGGCCGTTCTCCGGCATGAGTGTCAGACGGGTCACGTTGCGCGGGAGGCTTTGGAGCTTCTCGAGGTAGTCTCCGTCTATGACATCATAAGGAGGGGATATCCTGTCATCGATCTTCTCGCCCTTCTTCAAAGCAGGCCTGTACCCTGGGAACGGGAGGAAAATAACCATGCTCCGGGCTAGGTTTCGGCCTTATATTACTCTATCGAGCTTCGGCGCACCCGCATTCATCGCTCTCAACTTCGAAGCGAAAACTCAGCAGATCCTGGGGACCGGGTCTCCCGCAGGAGGTTCCAGTATCCTTCTTCCGCCCACCTCTGTCCTCAGGACGACCCTGGGCACCTCGGATTCCACGGCGCGTCCGATTATGGCCGCATCCCTGCCGTACTTGTTGCCTCTCAGGGCCCTGAGCACATCCTCTGCCATCTCAGGTACGCAGGCGATGATGACCTTGCCCTCGTTGCCTATGCTGAAAGGATCGAGGCCCAGCATCTCGCAGGCGCTGACCACTCCCTGCCTGAGGGGGATGTCCTTCTCCGTTATGTCAAGACCGACCTTTGACTTGGAGCACCACTCGTTAAGTGTGTTCGCTATGCCGCCGCGGGTCGGGTCCTTCATAGCCGTTATGCCTCCGGCCTTCATTGCTTCGGCTATCATCCCGTTGAGGGGAGCTACATCACTTTCTATGACGCTCTCGAAGCCGTAACCCTCTCTGAACGACAGTATCGCTATCCCGTGATCGCCAACGGTACCGGAAGCGATTATCACGTCACCCGGACGGACATTGTCGTCCGTCGTCCATTTCGAATCCACCTTCCTGTACTCCGAAGCGATCCTTAGATTGTGGTCCAGCAGAGGGGTCCTCCTCCCTATTGCCGAGGTGACCATGATCATCTCGTCCACTCCGCCCGCCTCTACGACCTTGGTATCCCCGGTGACCACCGGGACGCCGCACTCTCTGCTGGTCTCTCCCACGGACCGGAGCACCTCATCAACGATGTCCAGGTCCAATCCCGCCTCAAGGACGAGGGAGCAGGAAAGAGCCAGGGGCTCTGCGCCCATCACGGCTATGTCGTTCACGGTTCCCGCTACGGAGAGTCTTCCGATGTCTCCGCCCGGGAATATCAAAGGTTTGACGGTATGACCGTCGGTCGTGAACACGATGCCGTCCACAACGGCAGAATCATCCATCGAATCCAACGGAACGTCTGTCTTGACTTTGGGGTAGTGACAGATTATGTGCTTGGAGATGAACTCCTGCATTATCTCCCCTCCCGCCCCGTGATTGAGGATTACTTTGGCCATGAGCTCTCGGATGTCGGGACCCATGAATAAAACTTGCGAGGGAGGGACAAGCGAATTTATAGGCAACAACCTATCTCGTCGCGGGCTTGTGGGGTAGAGGATCAATCCTGTCGGTCTTCGGAACCGACGACCCGGGTTCGAATCCCGGCAGGCTCACTTAGTTTCCTTCGTATACCGCAAGGGACCTCACATCGTATCCCTTCAGTTTCTTCCTTCCTTCGAGTCCTGCGAGCTCTATCACGAAGCATATCCGGACAACCTCGCCGCCCAGTTTCTCCACCATCTTGATTATCGCTTCCGTCGTCCCGCCGGTGGCTATGAGGTCGTCAACGATGACAACCCTCTGCCCCTTCTTTATGGCGTCCTTGTGCATCTCCAGGGTAGCGGTGCCGTACTCGAGGCAGTATTCCTCGCAAATGGTCTCCCGGGGGAGCTTCCCCTTCTTCCTTACCATGACGAAGCCCCTGTCCACGGCGTAAGCGACCGGCGCACCGAAGAGGAAGCCTCTCGACTCGGATCCCACGATCAGATCGAAATCAAGGTCCTTCAGCATATCGACGATACCGTCCACGGCCATCCTCATGCCCTCGGGGCTCTCGACTATCGTCGTCACGTCTCTGAACTGGATCCCGGGTTTGGGGAAATCCGGTATGGTCTTCACGAAAGCCTTGATGTCCTTCATTATGCTCGCCGCTGTAGACCGGACGATATGCTATTAAACATATCGCTCCGGAGCATCTGAATCATAAATCCGCTAATACGATCCACATCCGCCCCTCAGAGGCCGTCATCTCATTGTGCCAGACAGCGCATTTCCACTCCTCTGAAATGTGCTCAGGCAGAGATCCTTCCCGCCGCAAGCTTCCCGGAAACGGACCTGGCAATGACGGAGATCATGAACGATACGCCCAGCACTATGGCCACCGTGGCCCCGGGAGGTATGTCCGTAGCGATGGATATCAAAAGAGCCAGCATTGTGAGGCACAGGGATATCACGGTCGCAGAGACGACCATCTCCTTCAGATCGTTGCAGAACATGTTAGCCATCGCCGGCGGTATGGTCATCAGAGCTATGATCATGATTATCCCTATCAGGTTGGCCATCAGGACGCAGGTTATGGCGACCATTACGTAGAGTATGACGTTCATAGCGGTGACGTTGATCCCGGAGAGCTTCGCCTGGGTCTCATCGAATGTCGTCAGCTGGAGGTCCCTGAACAGAAGGGCCACCAGGATCAGTATGGCAGAGGTCACCGCGGCTATCAGGTAAACATCCGGTCTCGTCAGGAAGACCATGCTGCCGAAAAGCACGGTCTCGTATCCCGCGGGTGTGATCACCGACGTGTCGACGTAATGCATGAATATGACGCCCAGCGCCATGCCCACAGACCACAGGACCCCTATGACGGAATCCTCCCTGAGCATTCTGCTGACCTTGGGAGAGGCCATTATCACGGCTGCGGAGACAGCGAATATGGCCGCGCCCAGCATGGGCTCGAACCACATCATGAGGAAGTTCGATTGGAGATAGAACGCAAGGCCGACGCCGCCGAAGGTGGTGTGGGCTATACCGCCGGTCACGAAGACTATCCTCTTGACCACTACGAAGGTGCCTATGACGGCGGCAAGGACACAGCATATGGCTGTGCAGATGAACATGTTCTGTATCAGCGACGAGGAGAGCATCAGGGCCCAATCAGTCATCTTTGTCGCCTCCGCAGTTGCAGGGGCCCATGTGTACCAGCTCCGGGATGCAGTGGAGGCTCAGCTCCAGCATCTCCTTCGTCACCTCGGGCGCATCGTTCACTATGAGCCTGCGGTTCATGCAGGCCACCCTTTTCACATCATGGGATATGCTGCTCATATCATGGGTTATGATCATTATCGCAGTGCCCCTCTCCCGATTCACCTTCCTCAGTATATCGTAAGTGCAGTCCTTCATATTGGGGTCCAGGCTCGCGGTCGGCTCATCCAGCATGAGTATGGGGGGCTCCGGGGCCAAGGCCCTGGCCAGGAACACCCTTTGGAGCTGTCCTCCGGAGAGCTCGCTGATCCTGCTCCTTCTGAAGCTCAGGACCTCTGCGTACTCCATGGCTCTTTCCGCAGCCTCCCGGGCATCCGCGGAGTATGTGGGGCGAAGCCCCTTCCTGCCTCTCAGTCCCATCAGGACGACGTCCTCGACTCTTATGGGATATGCGGGGTCGGTCCTCTCCTTCTGCGGGACATAGCCTATCTGCTTTGACCCCTTTGAAGGAGGGAGCCCGTTTATCCTCACCTCCCCGGAGATGGGATCTATCAGGCCCAGTATCGTCTTGAAAAGGGTGGTCTTCCCCCCTCCGTTCGGCCCGATGACAGCCAGGAAATCGGAATCCCGCAGCTCGAGATTCACGTTCTCGATGACCGGTACGCCATCATATCCTGAGGTAAGGTTCTTGATCTCTATCGGTTTGGAGGTCATCAGTGTTCACCCTCTATCAGCCCTTCGCTTATTTTTCCTATCGCATCCCCTAGTGCATCAAGCCAATTGCCGGACAGAGGATTAACCAGCACGGTCTCGCATCCGGGGGCCGCCTTTGATGCATTGCTCCGCTCCGCTTCTGTTCCGACGAATATCCTGAACGGTTCGCCGTGGTTGAGCTCCTCCAGGCCGATGACGCGACCGAAGGCCGGGTCCGTCAGACCCTCTATCGAATGCTGGTCTATGCCGCAGTCCCTGAGCAGGTAACCCCAGGATCCGTGCCATACCACCAGCATCAGCTCCTCCCCTTCAACGGCCTTCTCATCCGCAAGAGCCTTGAGCTTCTCGGTCGCGAGAAGCTCCAGAGCCTTCGTCCCCTCCTCCCCGTAGACATAGCGGTCGTACCCGGCGTCGAAATCGTCAGCACGGGAGGGATCGATCCTCTTCATTTCATCCCTGACGTACCCGGCCATGGCAGTAAGGTTCCAGGGGGACGTCCACACATGAAGATCCACAGCGCCGTGGTCGTGGTCCTCATGGGCGCATCCCCCCGTATAAGGCTCGATTCCTGCGCCATGGAAGAGATCGAGGGATCTCACACCGTTGTCGGCAGCCACATTCACGTATCTGTCCTCCCAGGCCATTCCGGCTCCTATGTAGAAGTAGGCAACGGCCCCTTCGATCCGGGCAGCATCCTTGGGAGTTTCTGTATATGTGTGGGGGTCCTTGCCCGCACCGATGAGGGAGTGCACGGCGTAATCCTCGCCGACTATCTCCTGCACCATCTCCTTCTGCCAATTCATTGATGTGTATATCATCGGGCGCCCGTCGCTCTCACTGCTGTCCGTGAGAATGATCACGGCGCCTCCGCTTACCATGGAGAATGCCATGATCAGTGCGATCGTTGCCGTTACCCTCCGCTCCATGAACGGCGATTTTCGAATTTATTATTAAACTGTATCTGTTTTGTTAATAAAAATCGAAGATATGGGAAGGCAGTGTTAATAACAATGAGAGGAGTGGTTAGAAGAAGAAGGGTTTAGACCTCGAAGGGCAACCCAGGCTAACGCCCCGGTTACTTCTTCTTAGCGGGCTTCTCGTCCTTTGCGGGCGCTGCCTTCTTGTCTGTTTTTTTGTCCGGTTTTGCGGCTGCCATAATTTCACACCTCCGCATATACCTGATTTTTTGCTGAGTATTAAAGAGTATTCATTTGACGTACTTTTCATCAGTTCCATGAAGGACTCCTGAAAGAGGGCCAGACCTGAAAAATACCGTCCGGCCCGCATTGACGCGGGCCGGACACGGCTCATTGAAGTTTCTCGGAGCAGTACGGGCAGAAACGCGGGGTCTTCGGCAGATCCGCCAGGCTCTCCCCGCAGTACGGGCAGTTCTTGAATTTCTTCTCGTTCCCGCTGCCCGGTGCCGCCGCAGCGGCCGCCGGCTGGGCTGCCGGGGCCTCTACGGCCTTCTCCTTCGGAGAGGGCTTACCGCACTCCCTGCAGAATTTGTAGGGGTAGTCATTCACTCCCCCGCAGTACGGGCACATGATCTTCGGGCTGCCGCTGCTGGCTCCCTGCTGCTGCATCTGCGCCATGGCCTGCTGCTGCTGTTGCTGGTTGAGCTGCTGGTACATCTGAGGGAACAGCAGCATGCCGGTTCCGATGGCGGCACCGCCGCTCGACGTTCCGATGGCATCCGCCATGGACTCCATGACACCGAACTGCTTCCATTCCCTCCCTCCGGAGGATCTGAACTGCTGGAATTCGTAGATGTCCTTCTGGTATGCGTCCTCGGTGCTGACAGCGTTGATCTTCAGGTTGAGGAGCTGAACGCCCCTGTTCTTGAAGTCATCCTCTATGTTGACCTTGGCGGTTATCGAGGCCTTCTCGAGATTCGAGAAGACGTCCATGTAGTACTGCCTTGCAAGGTGCTGGCTGATCTGCTCGTTAATGTAGCTCTTCAGGAAGTCCGACACCTGTCCCGTGGAATAGGTCTTGAGGCCGCCGATCATCTGCGTTATGAAAAGCGTCGGGTCCTCTATGCGGAACTGGTAGTCTCCGTTGGACATCAGCGGGACCGGGGCCTGGTAGTCCTCTGCCACCTTGACCATGGTCCTTATGCCCCATCTTCCGTTGAACTGCTTCTTGGAGATGAAGATAACCTTGGCCTTGAAGGCCCCCTCATCGTATCCCAGGACCTTCTCGTAGATCTTCGTCAGTATCGGTATGTTCGCCGTGGTTATGGTGTGCTTCCCGCCCTCGAAGGAGGCGAGTATCTGCCCGTCCCTTACGAAGACGGCCCACTGCCAATCATTGACCACGAGGACCGAGGCCGTACGGATGTATTCCTCGTCATACTCCCAGAGTATGTCGTCCGGTCCCGCGTTGTCCCATTTTATCACGTTGGTTCTTGCCATAATCAATCACCGCCCTTGGAAAGGCCCTTGAGCACCTTCTTCCTCTCCCTGAGGTCCTCGAGCATGTCGTCCACCAGGCTCTCGATCTCCGGGGCGTGCCTGCCGGGGTCGTCCTTCAGCATCCTGGTGCCATCCCTCAGCTTCGCCGTTTCCTCGAGGAGCTTCGCGTCCCACTCCACCACGGAGGAGAGCTCTTTCCCCTCGGTCTTTATCGCTTCCCAGAGTCCCGAGTATCCTTCCTCGGCGCTCTCGATCTTCTTCATGCAGGTGTCGACCTTGACGCGTATCCTGTCGATATCCTTGGCCAGGTCCAGGTCCTTTCCCGCCCTCACAACACTCCTGTGCACATTGGCCAGGGCCTCTCCCGAGTTCTTTATCGTGCGGGCCACCTCCGCCCTGACCTCCTTGTCCATCTCCCTGCGCAGGTTGCGGTCCCTGTATCCTCTGTACCCGGGCATGTACATGGCAGCCCGCTCGAATATCCCTCTGTCCCCGGTCCCTTTCTCGGTGACCGTTCTGTCATATGTCATTTCACATCCTCCCTTTCATGCTCTTGAAAACGATAAGCAGCGCAACCAGTATGAGGAGTACCACGAATAGTATCCACGCCTCGAGATCCGTCGTAATGGCAAGCACCCCGACGAAGCCCACGGCCAGGAGAAGATATCCCCAAACCAGTCCGAATTCTCCCCTCGTAGGGGCCATATCCATCGTACTTTCCATGAATATGGATCTGATCAGAATATATGCTCCGATCACGATCATGAAGACCAGAAATACGGAGTACCAGGGCAGGTCAGTGATCATCCATACCACTATGCCCAGGGCAAGTGCCAGAATCGTGACGGCTATCAAAATGCCGGCATCGCTTCTGGCGTTGATCCTGTTCTTGTCGATTGCCATTTTTGTTCTCCTCCTTATACGTAAAGTATCGTGTTCTTATCCATTCTGCCCACCCTCTCGGGTATCAGTGTCCCGAAATCGGAAGGAAGGCGCAGGCCGCTGTTCAGGCTGACAGGGATATAGATCACCCTCCTCACCAAAGGCTGGCTCAGTCTCAGTTTGTTGTCGGAGGCTGTGCGCTGCCTGAGGTATTCGGCCACGAGGTTCTCAGCCTCCCTCTTGGTGCTGAGAGGTATGATGACCTTCCTCGCCCCCGGAGAGTTATTCGCGACCGAATCCTGTATCCTGCCTATTCCCTGACCCTGGCTTATGCTCGTCTCGCTGCCTTTTATGCCGGCGAGGATGCTGCTCTCCGGTCTGATCTTGAATATGTCGGTGATGGCGGATGCCGGGTTGCTTAGGCAGGCCGGGTCAGTGACGAAATCCGCGCAGACGAGAAGGTCCTCCGCCACCTCGACGCTCTTCTTGGACCAAAGCGCCCCGGTGGTGAAGCTGTATCTCAGGTCTACCTCCCAGAAGGGCATCAGGTACTCGCCGGCACCGGCGGATATGGGCAACGGGGCCCTGCCGGCCTTGGCCGCCAGGACAGCGGATACCTGGCCGAATATCTCTCCGTACCTGCTGCGGTTCTTCAGCATATGACTCCATCCCTGATTCTGTGCCAGAGGTGTGTCCATGACTCTTTTTATCACGTTCAGGATCTTCAGGCCGTCCGTCCCCGGAGAGGTCCCCATCATGTCTGCCACGCTGATAAGCATGTCAGATACGGAGATCTCCTGATCAACAGCGTTGACCATTATCCCCAGCTGCGGGTCCGCAGCCGCTTTGGAACGGACCTCCTCCAGGGTCTTCTTTCCGCTGCGAAGACGGGATCCCGCATCCCCGGGCTTTCCATCCAGCAGATACTGGCTCCCGTCGCAGATATCAGCCAGGGCTGTGTATCTCAGGGCGACCGTCTCGCTTCCTTTGCTGCTCCTGAGAACCGCCGCGGCCTCTCTGAAGTTCTTCGACATGAGGACGTATCTTCCTTCCTTGTCCTCGGACAGGAGATTCATGTTGTTTATCATCAGGGCGTAGCTCTTGGTCAGCGAGTCGGCTTCCTTCAGCAATGCTCTTCCCGCATCGTCCACGGCCAGGGGCTCCACCGATTTTATCCGGGCGTTGAACTCGAATGCCTTGGCGGGGGTGTGTGCCGGAACATAGGCTGAAGAGCGGGAGAAGGGCAGGGCGATCAGGCAGTTACCGAGAAGACTGGTGTTTCCGAACTTGTAATCCATGAGCTCCATGCTCACCCTGGGCCTGATGTCCCTGACGAATATGCTGTTCCTGGCTATAGGGTCCACATTCTCCGCGGCCGACATGTTGAAACCTGACGGTATCGCACTGCTTATCCATGATTTGACCTGGACCATCATCTCTTCCAGATACGCCTTCGCATCCAGTCTCTGCTGCGTGGTGCCGCAGCTGGAGCATGTGATGTACGGAATCGTGGACTCCACCGCCTCTCTTTCGAAGGGAGCGCCGCAATATTTGCACCTCAGGGCCACAATATCGGTCAATCGATCACCTTGTCATCCTGAGATAGGCTATCTGGCTCTCCAGAGCGGCTATGGATGCGAGCAGTTCCGCTCTCACTCTTGCTATCTCTGCCATGGACTTGTTGTGATAGTACTGAGCTATGCTGTCGGCCCGTTTTGAGATCGCGGAGTAGCAGGCCCTGCAGGCGAATATGGAATCATAGCTCTCGTTGGCTGATGCAAGGGGGCTGTCCCCCGCATTCCTGAGCTGAGGGCTTATCTCGCTGGGCATGGCGAAGAAGTGCACACCCTCTCCCGAGGTCTCCCTGCCGCAGATCCAGCAGGTGCATGATTTTGAGTATTTTTTGATCTTGTCCAGGTTCTCTTCGCCCGTTTCCCCGAATTGGCGCCTGTAGTTGTGCGCCATCTGCAGGTATTCGGCTGCCTTCTTCGGATCTGCCCACACATGCCCCTCTGACATGCTCTCGAATCCTGTGGCCATTAGCAGGGCGGACAGGCGCATCCCCGTCATCTGGGTGTTGCGGAAAAGCTCATAGAAGACGAGATTCGCGTTACCGACCTTCGTCTGCATCTCCTGCGCCGCGCTTATGAGGGTCTGTCCCTTCGCTTCGTAGGTATTGTTATTGGAGGGCATCTGTTGCGCGGTCAGCATCTTGGCGGTGGCCTCGCATTCGGCCACCACCGCCGGGGCGCTCATCTGGGTCAGACCGAACTCGAATCTCAGGTCCCCCTGCCCTCTGAGGAGCTCCGCCGTCGAAAGATATGCTCCTGGACTGTTTATGTTGGTTCTTATATTGAGTATCGAGAGCATCAAACGTGCCATGTCCTTCTTGGTGCACTTGTCCTTGTCAAGGCATTTATCGAATGATTTGGCGGCCTTGTCGTACTCCCTTCTTTTGATGAGGTCCTCCCCCTCATCGTACAGTTCGTCCCCGTCTTTGAAGAATCCGAAAGCCATCGGGCCACCTCTAGATATTGCAAGGGGGGAATCTGCTTTTAATCTTATTCAAGGGTGTTGCGCAGCTTACGTTGACCGTTCGCGATCAAGGTTTCATCAGAGGTGCGCCCGTCTCATTCCCGCCGTATTTCGCGAAGGCAAGGGAGATCAGGATCCCCACTATGGCCGCCGCGACCCCCACGGCCGCTTCGGCCAAGGTATCTATCTCGGCGGAGAACAGGATCACGATTATGGAGCCCAGTGTGAGTCCGAATATGAGGTAGTATGTCTCCCTGGGGAAGCGCTCCAGCACATCAGACATCATTCTTGCGAAAAGGAATATCCCTGCAACGAAGCCGATACCGAGGGAGGCTATGACAAAAAGATCCATATCCGCCACTCTTTCGATCGACACAGTGAAAAGGCCCATGGCGAGAAGTATGGCCGTGCCGCTGAGGCCCGGCACTATCTTGGCCATTGCCATTATGAGCCCGCAGAACATGAAAACGGCCGCAGCCGTGAGATCGTTGGCGTAGAAGTCCGTGCCCGGGGCCGCGTTCTCGAACGGAAGAAGCACGGCCATGACGGCAAGGCCGATCACAGCCATGGCGACATACAGAGGTTTGATCCCCTCGTCGTTCCTGGCCAGATTCCAGACCTCCGGCACCTGTCCGGCCACAAGTCCCAGGAAAAGGCACATCATCATCACAGTGTAATTGCCGAAGGCGTAGTCAAGTCCGAGCACGGTGATACCGGCGCCGAAGGCCAGACCCCCGCCGATGGTGAGAAGGAACCAGAAGTCGGGTTTGAGCCTCTCGCGTATGTTGCCGACCGCAGTCACGAGCCTCTCGTATATCCCGAAACCGACGGCCAATATTCCGCCGCTGACTCCGGGAAGGACAGACCCCACTCCGATTATGAAGCCGATGATGACATTCCTGAGGCTTCTGTCTTCGCTCATCCGTCCGATGATGTGTTAGCTCTATTATTCTCTTTTGTCACGCGAAGGTCCTGCGCAGGGACCTTATCACAGAATCCTCGAAGTACCACTGCTCCATGAAATGGCGGTTCATATCGTTGAATGCCATGAACGCCCAGACAGGCAGGAAAAGGCCGGCGGTGAGTGCAGAGATGACTGTGAAGAGAAGGAAGGAGCGCACACCCAGCACTCTCTCGAATCCGGCGGAGTCTGTGCCGATGCGGGGGGCTATCCGGTTGAACTCCTCGTAGAATGGCAGTGTCCTCTTCTCGTGGGCCCTGGGCGCGGTTGTAAGGGCAGGAGCCGCCGTGAATATGGCGATCAGGGACAGGATCCAGCAGAGTATCATCATCCCGGCCCCGTAGATCCGCAGGTCCAGGAAGAAAAGGGTCCCGGTGCCCAGAGCCGCAGGGAGGATCAGCATCATCTTCCTGATCCTGTAGGACCTGACCTTCTCCTGTTCGCGTATCTCCGAATCCATTCTTCTGAGATTCCCGACGTCGGCGCCCATTGCCTCCGCGTAATCGATCAGATGGCACCGCAGCCCGCTCTCCCTCTGCATGTGCTTTATATTCCTGGATGTAAGAAGATAGAATATGGAGAGCACCAGGGCCATGCCGATGACGAATATGGACATGATGTTGAACATCTGGGCCGGGGTCAGCGCCCCGTCGAAGGACCTCGCGGTCAGCACGTAGTACCGCAGCATTATGATTATGTACGCAAGGATCACCAGGGATACCATTGCGGGCGGCACATAGGAATCCGTCCTGTCGCGGTTGGCGATATTGACGATTATGCCGTTGGCGGATTCTTTGGCATTCATCGAATCCTGAGATGCGGGCTACGTTTTATAGTATGCCTTAGGGATACCGTAGAGATGATCCCGGGGATAGACGGTCTGCTCGAGAAAGGCAAGGGCATGCTGGATAAAGGAACGGAAAGGATCAGGTCCTCGGTTCCGTCCGGGGTCTTCAGGACCAAGAAGGCGCACAAGTACTATCGGAAACCGCCGGCCACTCTGCCGTTGGCGGCCATCGGCGCGGTGCTCTTCTCGGCCATGTACCTGTACAGGGCGCTGTCATACATACCGCAGGCGGTGGAGTCTGACAGCTTCACTGCGAAGATATGGACCCTCGTCATCGTGGTGGTCTTCTTCCTGATGTTCATAAGGTTCGCATCGAACATGTTCAGCCTGTCCTCCGGTAATCGTGCCGTCTGGGCCGGGACCGTGAGGTCCTCGGTGACATATGTTTTCCTGGTGCTGATGGATCTCATAGGGCTGCGGCTGTTCGACGTCCATGTGGATCTCGGGATCCTGGAGATACCCCCCGTTCTGATGGCGGCTGCCATGATGGTCCTGGTGGCGTACATGTTCCTGCCCGGGATAAGGAGATTCTTCACACCTACATATGCGGATGAGGTTCCCCTTTGGAAATGGATCGGGTATGCGGCCGGCAACGATCCGTTCAAAGGAACGAAGCTGACCCTCTAGACCAACCGTTTATGCATCACGATCGTTCTTGGTCCGAGCCCGGCGGAACGGTAGAGCCTGTCCGCGGCCTTGTTGACGCTGCCGACGTTGAGGGTCATCGAGAAGAGCCCCTTCTTCCGGCACCATTCCTCTGCCGACCTCATGAGGGCCTTGCCGAGTCCCCTCCGGCGAAGACGCTCCTCCACGTATATCTGCAGCACATATCCCGTCTCGTCGCAGGTGAACTGGTCCCTGGACACTCCCATCCACAGAAGTCCGGCCTGTTCTTCGTTATCGTCTTTGAGGATGTAGAGCTCGTTCTCCATGCCGCCATTCTCCCTGACCTCAAAAATAACGGTCAGTATATCATCCATCCAAAGATGGGATGCCGCCGCCTCGTCTTCAGGCACAGACCCTATGACGCTCTCTTCAACGGTTCTGAGCAGATAGTCGTTGCCAGAGTCCCCTGCCTCCTCGAGATGGTATCCGTTCAGCGGGAAGCGGAGGTCGGTCATGCCTTCGTATTGCCGGAAGGTTTAATGATACTGTCGCCCGGCTGTGATGCCAGATGTCTCTTCGAGGGGTCAGGTCTTGTGCGGACGGAAACATCAAATCAAGTTACATTTATATAGAAGAACAAACTTTAGGCAGGTCAGGCAATCCAACAGTATTGGAGGAATGAAAATATGGGCATGGGTAACACACCTATAGTGATTCTTAGAGAAGGAACGAAAAGAGACAAAGGGAAGGACGCTCAGTTCAACAACATCGCAGCAGCCAGGACGATTTCTGACTCTGTGAGGAGCAGCCTTGGTCCCAGGGGAATGGACAAGATGCTCGTGGACTCCATGGGGGATGTTGTCATAACCAACGACGGTGTGACGATCCTCAAGGAGATGGATGTACAGCACCCGGCAGCCAAGATGCTGGTCGAGGTCGCGAAGACCCAGGATGCAGAAGTAGGGGACGGTACCACAACCTCCGTCATTCTCGCAGGGGAGCTTCTGAAGAAGTCCCTGGACCTCATAGACGCCAACGTTCACCCCACCATCATCACGGCGGGATACAAGATGGCCAACGATCAGGCCCAGAAGGTCCTCTCCGAGGTTTCCAAGAAAGTCTCCATAGATGATAACGACCTGCTCACGAACATCGCCGAGATCGCGATGATCAGCAAACAGGTCGTCGGATACAAAGAGCACTTCGCCAAGATCTGCGTAGAGGCCGTTAAGACCATTGCGGAGAAGAAGGACGGCAAGTACGAGATAGACCTCAAGAACATACAGACTGTCAAGAAGTCCGGGGCCTCCATGGAGGAGTCCTCTCTCATAAAGGGACTCATAATCGACAAGGAGCCTGTGCACTCCGGAATGCCCAAGGTAATAGAGAACGCGAAGATCGCTCTCATAGATGCAGCCTTCGAGGTCAAGAAGACCGAGATAGACGCGAAGATCGAGATAACGGACCCGTCCAAGCTCAACGCCTTCCTCGCAGAGGAAGAGAACATGCTCAGGCGCATGGTGCAGAAAGTGAAGGAGGTCGGAGCCAACGTCGTATTCTGCCAGAAGGGCATAGACGATCTGGCCCAGCACTTCCTCGCCAAAGAGGGCATCATGGCTGCCAGGCGGGTCAAGAAGACCGATATGGAGAAGCTCGCCCTCTCCACCGGCGGCAACATCATAAACAAGATCGACGAACTCGAGGCTTCCGACCTGGGCAAGGCGGAGCTTGTGGAGGTCAAGAGGGTTCAGGATGAGGAGATGACATTCATCACCGGCGTCAACGCCAAGAGCGTGTCCATCCTGATAAGGGGAGGCACCCCCCATGTCACCGAGGAGATCGAGAGATCCCTTGTGGACGCATGGTCCGTCGTGAAAGTAGCGATAGAGGACGGGAAGATAGTCACCGGCGGCGGATCCACCGCAGTGGAGATAGCCATGAGGCTCAGGGACTACTCCTCGACCATCGGAGGAAGGGAGCAGATAGCCATCGATGCATTCGCATCCGCGATGGAATCCATAGCCACCACCCTCGCGGAGAATGCGGGTCTCGACCCCATCGACATACTCATAGAGATGAGGAAGCAGCACAAGGCGGGAAAGATACACGCAGGCCTCAACCCCTTCGCCAACAAGGTGGAGGACATGCTGAAGCTCAACGTCATCGAGCCCTACAGGATCGGCAAGCAGGCCATCAACTCGGCCACAGACGCTGCCGTCATGATCCTGAGGATCGATGATGTCATCGCGGCCCGCGGCATGCCCATGCCTTCCGGCCCACCCGGAGGACCGGGCGGAATGGACGGCATGGATGACATGGACTGAGTCCGGAAACCGGGGGGACCAACCCCCCTTACCCCATCTTATAGGTTAGACTACAGAGGCGATGCGCATGACTGGGAAGTCTGAAAGGAAGAAGGTCGCGGAAGAGGAGAAGCAGGCTCTCGATATGAAGGAGAAGGAGCTCTCCGAGGCGAAGGCCAAAGCGGACGAGTATCTCGATATGGCCAGAAGACTGCAGGCCGATTTCGAGAACTACCGCAAGCGGGCCCAGCGCGACAACGAGGAGTACAGGAAGTATGCGACATCGGAGCTTCTGGCCGACCTATTGCTGACGGTGGACGATCTGGAAAGGGCACTGGCACTTGCCAAGGATCCTGACAGCGAGTTCGTGAAGGGGATAGAAGCGGTTCACAAGAACCTGACGAAGCTCCTGACATCGAAAGGTCTGGAAGAGATACCTACGGACGGCGGGTTCAACCCGCTGATGCATGAGGCCCTGCTGACTGAGGAAGGGGACACCGACGGGAGGATAACCGAGGTGTTCCAGAAGGGATATACTATCAACGGCCGACTCCTTAGATGTTCTAAGGTGAAGGTCATGAGGAAAAAAGAGGAGAATGGTGAGTAAAATGGCAGAGAGGATCATAGGAATTGATTTGGGTACGAGCAACTCGGCGGCCGCCATAATGGAAGGAGGCAGGCCGACCATGATACCCAGTGCCGAAGGCACTACCGTGGGCGGAAAGGCGTTCCCGTCATACGTGGCATTCACAAAGGACGGGCAGCTCCTGGTGGGAGAGCCCGCCAGAAGGCAGGCCGTTTCCAACCCGGACGGCACGATAAAGAACGTGAAGAGGAAGATGGGCACCTCCGAGAAGGTCAAAGCCCTCGGCAAGGAGTACACACCGCAACAGGTGTCCGCCTACATCCTTCAGAAGATAAAGAGGGATGCAGAGGCCTATCTCGGGGAAACCATCTCCAAAGCCGTGATAACGGTCCCGGCCTACTTCGATGACAACCAGAGGCAGGCAACCAAAGATGCCGGCGCCATAGCAGGCATGGAGGTCGTCCGCATAATCAATGAGCCCACGGCAGCCGCACTGGCTTACGGCCTGGACAAGACCGATGTGGAGCAGAAGATCCTGGTGTTCGATCTGGGAGGAGGAACCCTCGATGTTACGATAATGGATCTCAGCGGAGGAGTGTTCGAGGTCCTGTCCACGTCCGGGGACACCAAATTGGGCGGCTCAGATATGGACGAATCCCTGACGAAATACGTCATCGAGCAGTTCAAGAAGGAGACGGGAGTCGATCTGTCCAAGGACAATATGGCGTTCTGGAGGGTCCGTGAGGCATGCGAGAAGGCCAAGATCGAGCTGTCCACGACCATGCAGACAGAGATCAACCTCCCGTACATATCATCGGATGCCAGCGGCCCCAAGCACCTTGTGCAGACAATAACAAGGGCCAAACTGGAGGAGCTTGTGGAGCCCATTGTCTCCAGATGCAGGAAGTCCATAGATCAGGCGATAAAGGATGCCAACCTCAAGAACGACCAGATCGACAAGGTCATAATGGTCGGCGGTCCCACGAGGATGCCCATAGTCCAGAATTTCGTGGAGAACATAGTCGGCCCCAAGATCCAGCGCGGCATAGATCCGATGGAATGCGTTTCCATGGGCGCCGCCGTGCAGGGCGCAGTGCTCTCCGGCGACGTCAAGGGGGTTCTCCTCCTGGACGTCACGCCGCTTTCCCTGGGCATAGAGACGATGGGAGGCATAGCCACCAAGCTCATCGAGAGGAACACCACGATCCCCACGAGGAAGTCCCAGGTGTTCTCCACGGCTGCCGACAGGCAGACATCCGTCGAGATACACGTGGTACAGGGGGAGAGGGAGATGGCCTCCGACAACACGTCCTTGGGCAAGTTCATACTCGACGGCATACCCCCCGCACCCCGCGGAGTGCCACAGATCGAGGTGACCTTCGATATCGATGCCAACGGCATAATCAATGTCACGGCGAAGGACAAGGGCACGGGGAAAGAGCAGAAGATAACGATAGCGTCCTCCAACAAACTCTCCAAGGAGGAGATCGAGAGCATGGTCAAGCAGGCCGAGCAGTTCGCAGAGGCTGACAAGAAGAAACGCGAAGAGGTCGAGCTTGAGAACCAGGCCGACCAGGCGATCTACTCGGTCAGGAAATCCATGGACGAGCTCGGAGAGAAGGTGTCCAATGAGGAGAGGACGAAAGTCGAGGCCGCGATATCCGATCTGGAGTCCGCAAGGGCATCCAAGGATTCGGCTAAGATAAAGTCCGGAATAGAGGAGCTCTTCAAGGCCATGGAGCCCATCTCGAAGAAGGTCTACGAGGAGGCTTCGAAGCAGCAGGCCGCCGAAGGAGAACAGCCCAATGAAGGTGCTGAGGGCGACTACGTCGATGCGGACTACAAGATAGTCGACGACGAAGAAGAAGAGAAGAAGTAAGGAAAAACGAAAAGGGACCGACTATGCCAAGGGACTACTATGAGGTACTGGGTGTCAGCAAGGACGCCGCACCGGACGAGATAAAGAAAGCGTACCGCAATCTCGCCCGGAAGTACCATCCCGACGTCTCCTCAGAGGCGAAAGAGGTCGCAGAGGAGAAGTTCAAAGAGGTCTCCGAGGCATACGAGGTCCTGTCCGACGCCGAGAAGCGGAAGCTGTACGATCAGTACGGTCACGCCGGCGTCGATAAGCAGTTCGGGTCCGACGGATTCACCTGGGATGATTTCACCAGATATGACGATATCCGTGACATATTCGGCGATATGTTCGGCGATATGTTCGGATTCGGCAGGCGTCGCCAGCAGTCCGCCGCCGGCCCCCGCACGGGAGAGTCCCTGCGCTACGACGTGGAGATAAACCTGGCGGACGCTCTGGCGGACAAGGAGATCGACATCTCCTATCCCCGGACCCGTAACTGCCCAGAATGCAAGGGAACGGGCGGCAAGGACGGTAAATCCGAGACCTGCCGCAATTGCGGAGGTCAGGGCAGGGTGCAGATGGTCCGCAACTCGATGCTGGGACAGATGGTGCAGGTCGTGGAGTGCCCCACCTGCCGCGGCAGAGGGAAGACCTTCGAGGAGAAGTGCGATAAGTGCCACGGCTCCGGAAGGTCCAATGAGACCACCAAGATGCGCATAAAGGTCCCTGCTGGGATAAGTGACGGGGACCGCATAAAGATACCCGGAGGCGGCGACGCAGGCTACAACGGAGGTCAGGCCGGGGATCTGTACGTTGTGGTCCATGTGAAGCCTAAGAAAGGCTTCGAGAGGGACGGCATAAATCTGTGGACAACGGTCACAACGACATATCCCAGGCTGGTACTGGGAGGGGAGGAGGACGTGAAGACCCTGGACGGGAAGACCGCACGTCTCAACATCCCGCCGGGCACACAGGTGGGGGCCGTTCTGAGGATCCCGGGCAACGGTATGCCCCGGAGGACCTCTCCCGGAGTCCGCGGCGACCTCTTCGTAAGAGTGGACATAAGCGTTCCTAAGAAGGTCTCGGGCATGGAAGAGGAGCTGCTCAGGAAACTGGACGACAGCGCAGGCTCCAAGACCACTAAAAAAGACAAGCTGAAGAAGAAGCTGGGTCTTTAGAGGACACCGCCTCTGGAGGACAGCGTCACCTTTTTGATCGGGATGTTCTTCCCGCTCATCTTCACAGCGCTCTCCGCGGCTTTCGTGAGCCCGGAGCAGCAGGGGACCTCCATCCTGACGACCGTAACGTCGGTTATATCGTTGCTGGATATTATGGCCGCAAGTTTCTCCGTGTAATCCACAGGGTCAAGCTTGGGGCATCCGATCACCGTGGTCCTTCCCTTCATGAACATATCATGGAAGGAACCGGACGCATATGCTGCGCAGTCGGCAGCTATCAGGAGCCCCTTCCCGTCGTAGTACGGAGCCTTGGTCGGGATGAGCCTGATCTGCACCGGCCATTGTGCCAGTGCTCCGTCTTTTGATGTGAATCCCCCGGGCCCCTTGGCAACGGCCATCGGGATCCCCTTAGCCTCTTCGACAGCTTTCTCGTCGTAAGCAGGCGCTTCCCTCATCTCGAATGTTATGGCACCGGTGGGGCAGGCCGGCAGGCAGTCACCCAATCCGTCGCAGAAGTCCTCCCGCGTAAGGGCAGCCTTCCCGTTCACCATCTCTATGGCGCCCTCATGGCAAGCCTTGGCGCAAAGGCCGCAGCCGTCGCACTTCTCCCTGTCTATGTGGATGATCTGTCTTATCATGAGGGGGAAATGGGTCTTCGGATGTATTTTTTTTGCTTCGGTTCCTTGACTCGGCCGCTGAGAGCAACCGAATCCTAATACGTCCCAAAAGGCTCTATTTCGGCTGCCATTTGCATCTGACAGGCGAGACGATCGTTCCGTCGGCCTTCAGTTCCTTGAAGGCCTTGTCTATCTCTTTCCTGTCCATACCGCTGATCTTCTCCACCTCTCCCGCGCTGAGAGGCTTCCCGGCCTGTCTCATGGTCTCCAATACCTTCTCTTTGATGTCCATCGCCCGAATATGCACTTTCGATTGTTAAAAACTTCGCCGGCGACAATTTCTCAGCAGTGGCTGCGCATCATACGGTTCTGATTCGGGATCGGAGAAGGAGTGGCGCCGAGGAGGAGATTCGAACTCCCGAGGCGAGACGCCAGCGGTTTTCGAGACCGCCACCTTACCGGACTAGATTACCTCGGCCCGTTCCGACGTTAACGCTTCTGTATATTTTAGGCTAACCATGCGGATATGGGGAAACAGGTAGCCAAATCTTATTAGACACGATGGCCTTCCCTGCACGCACACATCCTGCGTGCGCTTGTTTACGGGGGAATAGGTCTGGCAATCATCAAGAGGGCGCTGATAAGCGTATCTGACAAGAACGGCATAGTGGATTTCTCGAAGGAACTTTCCGGTATGGGCATAAAGCTGATCTCTACCGGCGGAACGTATGATCTTCTCAAGAAGAACGGCGTGAACGTGGAAGAGGTCTCTCAGGTGACAGGATTCCCGGAGATGCTGGACGGGCGCGTCAAGACCCTGCACCCCAACGTTCATGCGGGAATACTGGCGAGAAGGGACAGCCCTGAGCATATGGCTGCGATAAAGGAATGCGGCATAGAGCCCATAGATATGGTCGTCATCAATCTCTACCCCTTCAAGGAGACAGTGCTGAGAGGTTCCGATTTCCGGGACATAGTGGAGAACATCGACATCGGAGGCCCCAGCATGATAAGGGCCGCCGCCAAGAATTATGAATCGGTTGCCGTGGTCACATCTCCCGAGCAGTACGCCCCCGTGCTGGAGGAGCTCAAGTCCGCCGGTGAATTGAGCCAGGAGATGCTCTCCGAGCTTATGGCACAGGCATTCCTGGTCACTGCGGAGTACGATGCCATGATCGCGGACCGCATGCAGAGAAGGTTCGGGAAAGGATTCCCCGACTCGTTCCCCATACCTACGGAGAAGGTCATGGACCTCAGGTACGGAGAGAATCCGAATCAGAGGGCTGCCTTTTACAGGGACCCCTTCACCGCAGGGAACACCGTATCCAAGATGGAGCAGCTTCACGGAAAGGAGCTCTCTTACAACAACATACTGGATATGGACAAGGCCTTGGACATCGTTACCGATTTCGATAAGCCCACAGCTGTCGTCATGAAGCACACCAATCCCTGCGGTCTCGCATCCGCAGCAACGATATCAGAAGCATTCATCACCGCTTATGCCGTGGATCCGCTGTCGGCCTTCGGCTGCGTCATAGCGCTGAACAGGGACTGCGACCTTGCCACGGCGGAGAAGATCGCTGAGAATTTCGTGGAGGTCGTGATCGCACCCGAGTTCTCCAAGGAAGCCTACGACCTTCTCTCCAAGAAGAAGAACATCCGCCTCATGAAGGTCGGCAGACCCATAGGCCCCGCCTACCGGGAGAGGGAGTTCAAGATGAAGAGGGTCCAGGGCGGTATGCTCGTCCAGACGGACGAGGACGTCCACGTTGACAGGAATAATCTCAAGGTGATCTCAAAGCGCGCCCCCACGGAGGAGGAGATCGATGCCATGCTGTTCGCATGGAAGCTTGTAAAGCACGTCACATCCAACAGCGTTGTCTACGTCAAGGGGGAGCGCGCAGTGGGCATAGGCGCAGGGCAGATGAGCAGAGTCGACTCAGCCAAGATCGCGACCATGAAGGCCAACGAGCCCACCGAGGGGTGCGTCATGGCATCGGACGCCTTCTTCCCCTTCAGGGATGGTGTGGATGAGGCCGCGAAGGCCGGTGTCACCGCCATAATACAGCCGGGAGGGTCGATAAGGGACCAAGAGGTCATAGATGCAGTGAACGAGCACGGTATGGCAATGGTGTTCACCGGCTGCCGGGTGTTCAGGCACTAATCGTCCCGATCAAGGTCTTCCGGGATTATAGGCTTCCCCTCAGCCTTCCTCTTCATATGGCCGCCGGGCCCTCCGCGGTCGATCCTGGCCTTCTCTATGCACTCCGGATCGTCACAGACGAAGGCGGCGAACACGAAATTGGTGCAGGGTTTCCCGCAGTATTGGCATTCATAATCCTCGAAATCTATCGCCATATCCGGACAACGGGCTTATGACGATTAAGTGTTTCCCTCGCACAGGATTTATACGCGCATATTCTTCGCAACATCATGGACTGCGGCGACATCAGGGAGATTCTTGGCCTGGACAGATGCGTATCGTGCGGCGTCTGTACTGATGCCTGCCCGAGTGCCCGCCACGGCGGCATAGTCCCCGACGCGGCCGTGGCATCCGTCACCGTCGGTGAGACCCCTGAAAGGATATGGGACTGCCTCATGTGCCACAGGTGCTCAATGGTCTGTCCTCAGAAGATAGATGTGGCAGAGATGATGGCCCTTTTGAGGGGCATCTCGGACGGCACTCCCGAAAGATATCTCAGATCGGCCGTTCAGGTCTACAGAACCGGGAGGACTGTGTCAGCATCCAAGAGAACAGCTTCCCAGAGAGAGGGTCTGGGTCTTTCTCCCGCGGACGATGCGGATGCCGATGCTCTGCGCCGGGTGCTCGACAGAGAGGGGTGGCCCGATGAGTGACGTTCTGTACAGAGGGTGCACCGTACAATCCAGGCTGCCTCATATAGAGGCGGCGGTGAAGTACATCCTTGAAAGGATAGGCGCAGATGTGCCAGACATGGAAAATGAGGTATGTTGCATGGAGCCGGTGGGCCTTCGCCCCATGAGCCTGAGCGCCTGGAGAGGAGCCGCCGACATCATAGCGGAGAAGGCCGCTGGCAGAAGGATCGTCAGCATATGTGACGGTTGCACGATCTCTCTGGATTCTGCATCTGAACATACGGGGTCGGAGATCATAGGCCTCCCGGAACTCCTGCATGAGCGGATAGATGATATCAGAAGAGGAACCGTCCGCAAATCCGGATTGAGATTGGCTGTTTTCCCGGGATGCCATTGCGAAGCCGTATGCGAAAGGCACGGCTCCTCCGCCGTGGGGATCCTTTCCGAGATAGTGTCAGCCGCCGGCGCTTCTCCGATCAGAGTGAAGGATAACATGTGCTGCGGCGGAGGGGTATCCGGGGTGAACGTTCCTCTTTCGCAGAGAATAAGGGAGGAGGCCGTCAGAGCCTTCGCCGAATCGGGTGCGGATGCGGTGGTGACGTCATGCCCGTTCTGCTTCGTGCAGTTCGATTCAGTAGCGAGATTCAGAACATACCATGTGGCAGAGATAGTTGCGGCAGCCATGGGCTGGGACGCCGACACGTCTCAGTACCACAGAGCTTAGGTTATATCGAGTGAGAACTGAACGGCCCTGACCGAATGGGTAAGGGACCCCATTGAGATCATGTCCGCTGAGGATGAATATTCGGGCGCGTTCTCGGCGGTTATGCCGCCGGAGGCCTCGACGATGATGTCCTCATTGATCGCCTTTATAGCGTCACGGAACCTCGCCGTCTCTTCCGGGGTTCTGTTATCTACCATGATGATGTCCGCCCCCATCTTCGCAGCGGTCATCGCATCCTCGACGGTATCGACCTCTATCTCCACCTTCATGGAATAAGGAGCATCGAGGGACGCCTCCATGGCCTCTGCGACGCCGCCGGCTGCCTTTATGTGATTGTCCTTGATGAGCATCATGTCATCAAGGGCGAATCTGTGGGGCTCTCCGCCCCCCATGGCTATCGCCGCCTTCTCGAAGTACCTGAAACCGGGAGTGGTCTTGCGGGTTCCGGCTATCCTTATCTTCGGGTTCCGGGCCCTGCACGACTCGAGGACAGCGGCGGTGGCCGTGGCTATGCCGCTCATCCTCATTATGATGTTCAGAGCGGTGCGCTCGCAGCTCATTATGCCTCTGAGAGGACCTTCAAGCCGCATGACCTCCTGCCCTTCCTCGACGCGGGAGCCGTCCTCTGCAATAAGTTCGTAATCCACTCCCATAAGCTCGAACACCATTCCTGCGTATCGGAGGCCCGCCACCACGGCGCTCTCCTCGCAGTGTATGGTCGCCCGTCCCCGGGAGTCAGGAGTGGTAAGCTCCGTGGTTATGTCCCCCGTGCGGACATCTTCCGCAAGGAACGCGGCTATCAGTTCCTTCTCAGACGTCAAGCTCGAACTCCTCACCGGTCTTGGGGAGAAGGACATTGTAGTTCCCAAGGTCCTTAAGGAAGAGCTCCCTGGTCTCCGAGTGCATGAAGACCACGTTCTCCGGATCGCAGTCCCTTATGAACTGCACTATCTGATTGTGGTCCGCATGGGCAGAGAAATCGTATTTGATCACTTCGCAATGCACCTTCTCAAGGTTCCCCTCTATGGCGATAGTCCCGGTCTCCAGCAGCAGCTTGCCGTTGGTGTCGTCTGCCTGGTATCCTACCATGAGGACCGCGCTCTTCGGATCATCCTTTATCCTGCTGAGATATCCGAGAACGGGCCCGCCGTCCATCATGCCGCCCGTGGTGAGTATGATCTCCGCAGCACGGGTAGCGCTGCTCCTCATGCGGCTGTTCCTTATCTCGTTGAATTTGCGCTTGGCGGCCTTCATATTCTTGGCGTTCGCCAGGTACTCCGGGTAATTCACGTACAGTTTCGTGACGGATCTCCCCATCCCGTCAACCCACATCTCATATCCCAGATCCTTGAGCAGGAGCATCATCTCCTGCGTACGGCCTATGGCGAAGACGGGTATGAGAACCGTTCCGCCGCGGTCTATGACCTCTCTGACCTTATCCAGGAAAGCCTTCTCCACCTCTTTCCTGCTGGTGTGCAGCCTGCCGCCGTACGTCCCCTCTATTATCAGGTTCTGGCACTTCACAGGCTCTGCCCCGGCGACGAGTCGGGTCGAAGTGGTGTTGAAGTCCCCTGTGTAAAGGGTGCTGACGTCTCTTTTGAACTCATACATCGCGGCTCCGGGTATGTGGCCCGCGGGATGCACGACGACCTCGGTGCCGCCCAGGTCTATGGTGTCCCCGAAGGTTATCGGTACGACCTCTTTCATGGTCCTCTCTATATCGCCTGAGGTGTAAGGCTGGGGGTACCCCTCTGCCTTGGCGATCTTCAGGCTGTCGTACATTATGATCTCACTTACTTCGGCCGACAGGGGCGTGGTGAATACCTCACTGCGGTCCCTTCCGCATATGGACGGCAGCATGCCGCAGTGGTCCAAGTGGCAGTGCGTCAGGAAGATGTGATCTGTCCTGGGTGCCTGCAGAGGGTATTCCGGCGGTTTGGACGGGCTCATCCCGTACTCTATGAGGAGGGTCTTACCCCCCCCTTCCATGGTCATTCCCATTCGGCCGATGCCTTCCGCCCCGCCGAGGAATCTGAATTTCATTTTCATTTGTTTCTCTCCTTTTTTCGCCTTCCGTGGAAGGACTTGTGAAAGGGCTCCAGAGCCCCTTGAAAGCAATTCTCACAGCTGTGAAATTACGGCACTTTATCGGCTCCATATATATTTAGATTGTCAGGGGTGCCGTTCTGCGGTTGTCGGACAGCAACCACGTTTAAATATCTGTGACGTAGATAATGCAATTTGTCGGACATAAGTCTGACACAGGGGATGCATTTGCCGAAAAAGGAGAATAAGCGCTCTAGCAGCGGCGCCAAAACCAAGAGTTTCGTCCGCGACCTGGCGGACAGCAGCATAAGGGAGACCTACAGCATGAGGACGGGGTTCTTCATGACGCTGATCCTGGCCGCGCTGCTGTGGTGGGTCCCGGTCCTGGGCCCCATGGTCGCAGGATATGTCGGCGGCAGGAAGTCCGGTACCACGATGCGCGGTCTGGCCTCCTCATCCCTGGCAGCCCTTACGATAATAGCTCTCTGGTTCGTGCTCTCCCTGGGGATGTTCTCCGGGCAGAGCATATCCAATTACCTCACGACCCTGGCAGTCGGCTCGGTCTTCGAGCCGGCGGTTCAGTACATAGCATCCTTGTTCATGACTGTGGGCAGCACCTCGAGCATAAGCCTTGAGCCGCTGTTCATGATGGCTGTCTTCGGTATGATAGGCGGCTTCATGGCGAATCAGGTGCGCAAGGAGGCCGAGATGATGGCCGTAGCAGGTTCGGCAAGCCAGACACGCCGCGTGCGTTCTCTTGACCTCTACATGAAAGGGAAGAAGACCGGATTCGAGTCCTTTGACGACTGCTCGGCGATATGCGTGAACGCCATGCCCCCGTCAGAACCTGTCGCGAAGGCTCCTGCGCCGGTACCGGAGGTTCAGACCAAGCAGAGCGCTGTCACAACGACGGCGGAGATGAGGGTAGCGACCACGTCCACGACCTCGGAGCCGGCCGATGATGTCCAGGCCGCAACGGACAACCCATTCGCCGGACTGGTGGCCCGCAGTGCGAAACGTGAGGACCAGGAGAAGCCGGCCCCGGGCAAGGACTTCGAATATATCTGAGCCCTCTATTACTGAGAAGCACGCGTGCGCAACGTGCAACATTATTTTATAGAGTCACCCTATGAGGGTTTCAGAGGCTGAAAACTTGTTTTGTTCATGTGGTTCATTGATGTTCCCCAAGAATGGGGAGTACGTTTGCAGTAAATGCCAGAAGACGGCAGATCTGGGTCCCAGTGAGACCTTCTCAACAGACATGAAAGCGAAGGAGACGACAGTTATCACCGAGAATATAGCGACCCTTCCTAAGACACACATAATATGCCCGGAGTGCGCCAACACCGAGGCATATTTTTCATTGAGGCAGACACGTTCTGCTGACGAACCGGAAACTAGAATATATCGCTGTTGCAGATGTAACCATACCTGGAGGGAGTACTGATCGGCAATGCCGGTCAGGAAGCATAAGAATGTTCAAGGCAGAGATAAGATCCGATACGCTCAAAAGCGTCGTAAATATCATTTCCACACTTATAGACGAGGTAAAGTTCACAATAGATCAGGACGGCATGGGGCTGAAAGCTGTTGATCCCGCCCATGTGGCCATGATCGAGATGCAGATAGGGTCCGGAGCATTCGAATCCTTCTCTGCGGACAGCACGGAGATAGGCGTCGACCTGGACAAGATAAAGGACGTTCTGAAGCTGGCGGGCGCCAGCGATGTGATATCCATAGAGCAGGACGAGGACCGCGGCAAACTGATATTCAAGGTGGGGAACATCACCAGGCGCATGAATCTCGTGGACACATCCAGCATGGGAGAGACCAAGGTCCCTCAGCTGGACCTGTCCGCCAGCGTCAGCGTACCCGTTTCAGAGCTTCAGAGGGGCATAAAGGCCTCGGAATCCATATCTGACCACATAGCCCTCACTGCCAACGAGGCGGGCTTCAGCCTTTCCTGCGAAGGCGACACGGACTCCGTGGACCTGGTACTGGACAAATCCGTGCTTTCGAAGCTCGATGTCAAGTCCGAGGTTCGCAGCATATTCCCTCTGGACTATTTCTCGAATCTCATCAAGGCGGTCCCTTCCGACCTGACTGTGACTATAGGTCTGGACACGGATTTCCCTGTTAAGATCAACTTCGATATGGCTGACGGGAACGGAAAGGTAAGATATCTGCTGGCCCCGAGAATAGAGAACGACTGATCGTGAAGGTCTGCACAATGGTAAAGACAAAGGAAGAGATAGCCAGAATGGCCAACGTACTGAGGCTTCACGTGATCGAGATGACCACGGAGGCGGGCTCAGGCCATCCGGGAGGGTCTCTTTCATCCGCCGATCTTATGGCCGCCCTCTATTTCGGAGTGATGAGGCATGACCCGAAAAGACCGAAATGGGAGGACAGGGACCGTTTCATACTTTCAAAAGGGCATGCGGCCCCCATTCTGTACTCCGTACTTGCCGAGTCCGGGTATCTTCCCACCGAGGAGCTGAAGACCCTCAGGAAGATGGGGTCCAGACTCCAGGGGCACCCCGTCAAGGACAAGATCCCGGGGATAGAGATGTCCACCGGATCATTGGGACAGGGCCTCAGCATGGCATGCGGCATAGCTCTGGCAGGCAAGATGGACGGGAAGGACTACAGAACATTCTGTCTTCTGGGCGACGGAGAGCTTCAGAGCGGCCAGAACTGGGAAGCAGCCATGTTCGCTGCCCATCACAAACTCAGGAGGCTCACAGCTTTCGTGGACAGGAACCGCCTCCAGATCTCCGGATGCACCAGCGACGTCATGGATCTGGAGCCCCTGGCTGACAAATGGAGGGCCTTCGGATGGAACGTACTGGAGATCGACGGTCACGACATCGGGGCCATCCTCGAGGCCTGCGGGAAAGCCGATAAAGCTGACAGGCCTACCTGTGTCATACTCGACACGGTGAAGGGCAAAGGCGTGTCCTTCATGGAGAATAAAGCCGAATTCCACGGCAAGAGCTGTGACTACGATCAGAACGAATGCGCTATGTGTGAGATCAGGGAGAGGATCACAAAATGAAGCTGGCACAGCGCAATTACTACGGTAAGGCACTCGAATACCTGGGTAAGACCAGGGAGGACGTGGTTGTTCTGGATGCGGATCTGGCATCATCCACCAAGACATCCGATTTCCTTGATGCGGCACCGGACAGGTTCGTAGAGGTCGGCATCGCGGAGCAGAACATGATCGGTGTTTCCGCAGGTCTTGCAGCATCAGGCAAGACGGTGTTCGCATCCACTTTCGCCGTGTTCGCCACAGGCCGCTGCTGGGAGCAGATAAGGCTCTCTGTAGCATATCCCAAACTGAACGTGAAGATAGTCGCCACCCACTGCGGCATCAGCGTTGGAGCGGACGGAACATCCCATCAGGCGCTGGAGGACATATCCCTTATGCGCTCTCTGCCCAACATGACCGTGGTATCCCCTGCGGATGCCTATGAGACCTACGATGCCACACTGGCGATCTCGGAAAAGGACGGTCCGTTCTACATGAGGATGGGCCGCTCGGACGTGCCGACGATCATGCCAGAGGATACAGGGTTCAGGATCGGGAAGGCCAGTGTGCTGGTCGACGGTAAGGACGTCTCACTGGTCGGCACCGGCCAGATGGTGCATGCGTGTCTGGAGGCAGCCAAGATCCTGAGGAAGGAAGGGATATCCGCAGAGGTCGTCAACATGTCCACGATAAAACCTCTGGACACCGCGACCCTCGGGAAGACCATAAGCAGAACCGGCTGTATCGTCACGGCGGAGGAGCACAGCATAATAGGCGGTCTCGGGTCCGCTGTTGCGGAATACATCTCGGAGGAGGGATTCGTACCTCTGACAAGAATTGGGACACGGGACACGTTCGGCGAATCCGGGACACCGGAGGAGCTTTTCAAGAAATACGGACTTACCGCAGAGGACGTGGCATCGGCCGCCAGAAAGTCCATGGCCAAGAGAAGAAGGAGCTGAAGCAGATGAAGATCTTCATAGACACCGCTAACATCGAGAGAATAAAGGAAATCAACAGCTGGGGGATACTGGACGGAGTGACCACCAATCCCAGTCTGGTTGCCAAGGAGGGCATGGACCTGAGGACCTGCGTCAAGCAGATCTCGGAGATAGTCGACGGCCCGATATCCGCTGAGGCGATGTCCATGAAGGCCGAGGACATGGTGAAGGAGGGCAGAGAGCTTTCCGCCATACACGAGAACATCAATGTGAAGCTCCCCATGTGCATAGAGTCCCTCAAGGCGACCAAGAAGCTCTCGGAAGAGGGGATTAAGGTCAATATGACGCTGATATTCTCATCTCAGCAGGCGCTGCTGGCAGCCAAGGCCGGCGCGGCCTTCGTTTCCCCCTTCGTGGGACGCCTGGATGACATAGGGCAGGACGGGACGGACCTCCTGGTGCAGATAATGGACGTGTTCGAGAATTATGACTTCGACACCGAGGTGATCGCTGCCAGCATAAGGCACCCGATACACGTCTACGCCGCGGCGGCCATAGGCTGCGACATAGCGACGATCCCCTATGATATTCTGACCAAGATGGTGTCGCACCCCAAGACGGATGAGGGCATAGCCAAATTCATCGAGGACTACAAGAAGTCCAAGAAGTGAGAGCCCATGGCCTCCGCAGTCATTGTCGGAGGAGGCCCGGCCGGCAGCATGGCGGCAAGATTGTTGGCCGGGAGGTTCGACGTCACCGTTCTGGATTCCCGGGAGACATCCGGGAAGCCCGTGCAGTGCACGGGGCTGATAACCGAGGACACGGTTCGCATGTCAGGCATCAGGCCCGACATCCTCAACACGATATACGGTGCGAAGGTCCATTTTCCCGGAGGGGGCATCATATCCGTCAGGTCGGAGAAGCCCAAAGGCGTTCTAGTCGACAGGTATGATTTCGATACCAGGATGGCTGATGCGGCCAGGGATGCAGGTGCCGAGTACAGGTATTCTGACAGATACACCGGGGCAGAGCTTCTCCCCGATAAGGTTTCGGTACACTCCTCAGGCGGGAGGACGGACGCGGATCTGCTGATAGGTGCGGACGGTCATACGTCGTCGGTGCTCAGGAGCATGGGGTTCGCCGCGCCCCGTTTCGTCAGAGGGATGCAGGTCGACATAAAGCACAGGATGGAGGACCAGGAGACCATGGAGCTTAGGGTCGGTTCATTAGCGCCCGGATTCTTCTCATGGGAGATACCTCTCGGGGACCTTACGCGCGTGGGTCTATGTGCCAGATGGTCCGCAGGCCCCCCGTCCGATCATCTCAGCAGGCTGCTCAGGAAGACAGGGCTTGACACGAAGGAGGTTGTATCGAAGATCTCCGGGAAGATCCCCGTAGGGGGGGTGGAGCAAACATTCGGTGACAGGACCATGCTCATCGGGGATGCCGCAGGGCAGGTCAAGCCCGTATCCGGCGGCGGGCTCTATCCCATGTTCAAAGCAGCTCCGCATCTGGCCTCTGTGGCCTTCGATGCCGCTGAAGAGGGGGATTTCTCCTCAGGAATGCTCTCCGCATATGAGAGGAGATGGAAGAAGGAGATAGGAAGGGAGCTGAAGATGGGTTGCGCGATGGTAAGGATGTATCGGAGGCTGTCGGATGAGGATCTTGACAGGGCCTGCAGAGCGGCGGGCACTCCCAAGATGCTCAGCATATTGAACGACATCGATCTTGATGCTCCCAGCACCGTAGTGAGGAGGATGCTTTGCCATCCGATGCTGGCACTAAGATTCCTTCCCACGGCCATGCGGGCGGTGATCTGATGGATCTGGCAAAGATACCGTCCTCGGAGGCCGCCGAGGTGATACCGGGGCTGATAGAGGCGGATCTGGTGAACAGGTCCGCCAAGATCTCCAAGTCCGGGAGCTGGAGACTGGTTCCCATAAAGGAAAGCGCAGCTTCGCGGATAAGGGATATGGGATACGAGGTCGTAGAGGGCGAGGCCCATTCCAGGGCGAGGACCCCTCCTCAGGAGAGGATAATCTCGGCCCTCTCCCACCTCCCGGAGGGTCTTCTGTCGTCTCTGCCCATGAGGTGGGAGTATGTCGGCAATATTGTGATAATCCGGCATTTCCCCGGCATGGAGGCCCACGAGAAGGAGATCGGAGAGGTCTACGCCCGGGAGCTGGATGCGAAGACCGTATGCGTCGATATGTCCGGGGTAAGCGGGGAGTTCAGGGTCCCGGACATGAAGGTCATATACGGAACGGAGACAGAAGCCGTTCGCAGGGAGAACGGCGTGCTCTACAGATTCGACGTGACCAAGGTCATGTTCTCCTCCGGCAATATAGAAGAGAGGGAGAGGATGGCCAAACTGGACTGCACCGGCGAGACGGTGGTGGACATGTTCGCCGGGATCGGCTACTTCACTCTGCCCCTGGCCAAATTCGCCAATCCTGATACGGTAATAGCCGTAGAGAAGAATCTGGATGCGTATGAGTACCTCGTGTCGAATATAGAGGAGAACGGGGTGTCCGACAGGGTGACGCCGGTGCTGGGGGATAACAGGAATATGCACTCAGAGGCGCTGGCTGACAGAGTCCTCATGGGATATGTGCAAAAGACCAGGGAATTCATACCTTACGCCCTGAGGATAATCAAGCCCGGCGGGGTGATACATTATCACGATACCTTCTACGTCAACGGCCACGAGGGAGAGATACGCAAGGTCTTCGAGGAGGCCCTCGGGGACCGCAGGTTCGAGATCCTGGCGATCAGGGAAGTGAAGTCCTTCGCTCCGTCGGTCTCTCATTACGTAGCCGATGTGAGGATCCTCTAGACCTTCTCTCCCGATCCCGTTGCCGTCATCAGCGTGTTCATCCTGTCGCGGTATGCTTCGCCCTCCGAATCCAGGAGATCCCTGACGAAAGGCATCAGGAAGTCGGAGAACTCCAGGTCCTCTTTTGAAAGTTTCCATTTCTCATCGGTGCCCAGGGACATTCCGAATGCTCTTGCCATGGCCTTCGCCTTATTGTCCCTAGGCAGGTTCCTGTCCATCTCCTCGGAGAGCATCTCCGCGCCTCCGACCTTGGCGGCCTTCGCATAAGCGTCAGCCAGCTTTGTCATCGGACCTGCGCGCTTCCCGAAGTCAGGGAGGCTGTCTATCACGTCCTTGGACATCATCACGCGCCTGGCGCCAGATAGGGCCTGAGCTGGATTGCTTCGGCTCTGGTCCCCAAAAGCCTCTGCGGTCTCCCGGGAGGTGTATGCGGAAACGATATCCTTCCAGTGTTCCGGCCAAAGGGCGCTGAGAGCTTCCGAGGCTCTGTCTGATTTTATTATCACGGATTCGTTCCTGCCTGTCAGGTACGCCTTCAGAGCGTCCTTCTCGACATCGCTTCCCCTGAGGCTCTCCAGGAACCCGTTGAGATCCGAACCGTGGTTCGTGTTGCCTGATACGAAGGTTGCCACATCCCCCTTCTTCAAAGTGCCAGCCATGTCCTTGAGCACCGAGGCGATCAGAGCGGAGTCCGTTATCTTTCCCATGGCGTACTCTCTTATCCTATCCGAGGGTATGGCCTCCCTGCCCTCATCCCCGGCGGAATGGAATTTGTGCCTCACCGATACATCGAAATCATCCAGCGGGTCCCTGGCGGATATACGGGATATGAGGTATTGCAGGGTGGATACATCCTTGGCGCAGTTCCTGCAGATGCTTATCTCCTCACCCAGGGATTTCACTGCGATGACGAGGGTCCCCTGACCCTCATGGCCGCATGCGAGCCCGTCATTCGGGAATTCATAGGGGGTGTCCCAGAACGCATCATAAAGATAGTCCTCCGGCATGTTGGGCGCATTCGAGCATACAAGCTCGTCGAAGGAGTATATGTGAAGCTTCTTCTTCCGGGCCATGTCATTGTACAACAGAAGCCTGATCCGGGGATCGTTGTAGTACTGGCAGCCGATCAGCTTGTCGTTGCCGACACTGCCCCTCTTGGCGAAGGAGACCTCCTCCCCTCCGAGCCGGGCGGTGGCCAGGTAAGGTATCTCGCCCGCAGCTCCGAGGGATGCTGTGGCAGCATAGGCCTTTGTTATGTCGCAGGGCCCCTTCTTGGATGCCTTGACCAGAGCATCAGGGTCATCCTTTATCCTTTCAAGCTTCCCTATCCTGGCGAAGGGCTTGTCGAAGTGGCATTTCCTGCATGTGCCTGCGCATTTCGGCCTCAGGAGGCCCGGGTCATCCAGAAGCTCCTTGGATTTTTGGAGCAGGTCGCTCTCCAATCTTTTGGGAGTATGCTTTACGCCTCTGAACCTGACCTTCCTTTTAGCCATGCCCTCAATAAACTCATCGACTGTAATAAAGCCTATGCAAAAAAGAGAAGGTGGGGCCGGAGCCCCCTGTGTTTCAGTTTCTTCCGTACTTGTCGGCGGCTTCGAAAAGGGCCTTGATATTCTCCAAGGACGTGTCTCTGGGTATCTCACAACCTGTGCAGAGCATGTACTTCCCGCCTTCTTTGGCCGCATCTATGCACTTCTTCGATTCTCTCAGAATATCTTCCTTTTTGCCCATCCACATGACCTTGACGGGGTCCACGTTGCCCATGAGGGTGATCCTTCCGGCAAGTTTATCCTTCATGGCCCCAAGGTTCACGGCATGGTCGGCGCTGAAGGCATCAAGCCCGGTGCCGGCTATCTGTTCCGAGAGGACCTCGGTGTTACCGCAGATGTGCAGGAAAACAGGTCTTTTGAAGTCGTCCCTCCATACCTTCGCGGTCCTGTGAAGGGCGGGAACGCAGTACTCTTCGTAGGTCTCCCCGCTTATCAGATCGCCGGACGACGTGGGATCGGCTATGTTGAAGAAATCGCTTCCCTGGCTCATTATCTCCCGTCCTATGCTGTCGAAGTATTCCGTCCCTTTCGCCATCACTTTCTTCGCTATGTCCGGCTCGGTGATTATATCCATAAGGAAAGTCTCCACTCCGCGCAGGAAGCCCGCGGTGGTAAACGGTCCCCAACAGGTGCCTCCCAGCATCGCATCTCCCTGATATTTCTTGTAGAGATCGGCGTTCTTGCCTATGAGCGTGCTCCAGAGGAGGGGGCACTCCTTGCTGCTCGATATGTCAGGAAGGGCCTTGGAGTCTATGTCCTCCGGTTCTACGTAGTATGCGCCTTTGACATTGCAATAGTTGTCATCCGGAGCGGAATATTCAATTCCCAGATCCAGGAACATTCCTCCGAGCTCCATGCAGCCCATCAGGAAGTCAGGGTTGACCTTCTTGTCGTAATCCAATGCCAATGCGGTGGACAGGGCGGCATCGTGCCTCACATCCTTCCACTGGTATCCTCCCAATTTAGACAGAACCATTATCGACATGTCGAAAACAGGTACTCTGTCGGGGGTCTCTCCGTTCAATGTTGCCATAACTCTTTCTTTCGGGCTCATTCTCTTCATATTCAAGAAACTCCTTTCCGTCTGACCGGATCATTACGGATGGGCACGCGGATATTTCTTCGGTACGGTGCCTGCCCCATCGGCCTTTATATAAATGCTATGAAGCCGATATCTGCAACATGACCTCAGAGGAAGCGAGGATGAGGGAGCTCCTGGCATCGCCGCCATTCTCCAAGAGGGACCTGACGTCGGAAGAGGCGGGCATATTCATGGAAGCCCTCACCCACGACAGCTATGTATCGGAGAAGGGAGAAGGAGTTCCGTACGAACGGCTGGAGTTCCTGGGGGACGCGGTCACCGAGCTCGTGGCCTCGGAATACGCATACAGGCTGGGCGGTGACGAAGGCGAGATGACGGATACCAAGCAGAGCCTGGTCGCCAACAGGTGCATATCCGCTGCGGTCCTGAGGAAAGGGATCAGGATAGACCCGGCGGCCAGAGTGGGAAACGGGCACATCGATAAGAGAACGAAGATACCCGTCTTGGAAGAGAATATGCGGGCAGATATATTCGAGGCCATCGTGGGAGCATTCTATCTGATGTACGGCCTCGAAGAGGCCAGGCGCCTCGTCCTCGCAGTGCTGCTCTGATGTCGGCGATTTTTCCACGGTTCTTTTATAGACTGCAATCGATGACGGCTCATGAACGTTAACGACACCGCTGCGGACATAAAGAGCATGAAGATACGCGGTGCCGGGAAAATAGCTAGGGCCGGCGCAAAAGCTCTGTCCGATTTCGCGGACAGCTATGAGGGGAGGGGGATGCAGACATTCCTGAGTGACCTGGAGAAGGCCAAGAGGACCCTTCTGGATTCAAGGCCCACCGCGGTCTCGCTTTGGAACGGGGTCCATTTTACCCTGAGGGGCGTGGCCGATGCGAAGGATGTCGGCGAGGCGGCGGCACTGATTGTTTCAAACGCTGAGAGATTCATCGTATCATCCGAGAACGCCGTCAAGGTGATAGGGGAGATAGGCGCCAAGAGGGTGCAGGACGGGGACACAATCCTGACCATATGCAACAGCAGCGCGGCGATCAGCGTGATGAAGGCCGCACACAGGCAGAACAAGAACATAAGGGTCTATGCGACGGAGACACGCCCCTGGAGGCAGGGAATACTGACAGCCAGGGAGCTGGCCGCCGAGGGCATAGACACGACGCTCGTCGTCGACAGCGCGGTAAGGTCCGTTATGAAGAAAGTGGACAAGGTCTTCGTAGGGGCCGATACGGTCACATCCCACGGCTCACTGATCAATAAGGTGGGCACATCCCACGTTGCTCTGGCCGCTCATGAGGCCAGGGTGCAGTTCTACGTTTGTGCGGAGACGTACAAATTCTCGCCGATGACCCTGTTCGGAGATATGGTGACCATAGAGGAAAGACCATCCTCCGAGATCTCCGCGCCCGGTGAGCTGCCGGACACGGTGAAGATCTATAATCCCGTATTCGACAGCACACCCGCAGCCTATATAGATGCCATAATCACTGAATTGGGCATGATGTCGCCCGGAGCGGTATTCGGGGTCATGACTCATCAGTTGGGATATTCGGCAATGCAGCTTCAGGAGTTGAGATAATGAGACCAAAGACCTACACATACCTGCATCTGAACGAGAACCTGGATCCGGAGGACTATGTGATATGCGATTACAGGGTCACCACCGACCTGCCCATCGAGAAAGCGGCCGACGCCATAGCCGCGGAGCAGTCCACCGGCACATGGACGGGGCTCACCACGCTTAAGGAGGACGTGATCGATAAGTACGGCGCCCGCGTGACATCCATTGAAGGCAACAGAATCAGAGTGGCCTTCCCGAGTGACGATTTCAGCATAGAGATAGGCGGAGTGCCTCAGATCCTGAGCGTCATCGCAGGCAACCTCTTCGGGCTGGAGTCCCTGAAGAAAGTGAGACTCGAGGATGTAAGGTTCCCCAAGAGCATATTGGAGCAGTTTCCCGGCCCGAAGCACGGAGTCGACGGTCTGAGGTCAGTGCTGAAGCGCAAGGATAAGCCTCTGGTAGGCACGATAATCAAGCCGAAGATAGGGCTGTCCCCCAAGGAGATGGCAGACTATGTCTACGAGTCCGGCCTCGGAGGTCTTACCAACAGCAAGGATGATGAGACCCTTACGAATCAGACGTTCTGCCCGATAGAGGAGAGGACCGTGGCCATAGCCGAGTCCCTTGACAGGCTGGAACAGGAGGGGATCCACATGATCCATGCCATAAACATCAGTACCAGCGGCCACAAGATCCTGGAGGTCGCGGACAAAGTGCAGTCCTTGGGTGCCAAGCAGATCATGGTGGACATCATAACCTGCGGCTTCGCGGCAGTTCAGGCCCTTGCGGAGGACCCTTCCGTCAAGGTCCCGATACATGTTCACAGGACCATGCACGGAGCCATGACCCGGGACAGGAAGCACGGGATCGCGATGCTCCCCATCGCCAAGCTGGCCCGTATGTGCGGCGGCGATGCCCTGCACATAGGCACTCTTGGCGTGGGGAAGATGTCAGGGGACGTCGGAGGGGACCTGGACAATCTAAGAGCATGCATAGATGACAGTGTGCCCTACAAGACCGTGATGCCAGTATGCTCCGGCGGGGTCTACCCCGGCATGGTGGGCAAGCTCGTCGAAAGGTCCGGGCTCACAGTTCAGATACAGGCGGGAGGGGCCGTTGCAGGCCATCCCGGAGGCATCAGGAAAGGTGCGATGGCAATGAGCCAGGCAGTCGATGCCGCGTACGCAGGCATACCGGCGGACAAGTACGCGGAGACTCATGAGGAACTCAAAACAGCATTGGAAAAGTGGGGAATGAAATGAGATTCAAGGTTAAGTTCTATAACGTGGACTCCTCAGAGCCGAGGATCGTAATGCACGATGACGATTGCGTCGAGCTCGGCGTAAAGGAAATGGACCGCGTGAGGATAGACGGGAAAAGCAAGTCCACGGTCACATTGGTGAGCAGGACGGATACGGTCGTGAAGAAGGGCACGGTCCTGATGTCCTCCGACGTGATGAAGAAGATAGAGGCTAAGGATGGGGACGAGGTCAATATAGAGAACTCACCCAAGCCGGAATCCGTCAAGAGCATAAGGCACAAGATGGACAATGAGAGGCTCAGCACCGCAGAGATAAACGAGGTCGTGAAGGACATCGCCGAATCGAAGCTGTCGAAGATAGAGATATCCGCATGGCTCACGGCGCTTTACATCAACGGGATGGATGTGGAGGAGATCGCGGACTTCACGAACGCCATGGTGGATACCGGGGACCGAATGGTATTCGACCGTCAGCCCGTATTCGACTTCCACAGCCTGGGGGGAGTCCCGGGGAACAAGGTTACTCCCATAGTGGTATCCATAGTGGCGGCGGCCGGGCTCATGATACCTAAAACGTCCTCCAGGGCGATAAGCAGCGCATCTGGCACATCTGATTTCGTGGAGACTTTCTGCGACGTTGAGCTTTCCGCGGCCCGCATAAAAGAGATTGCCGAGACCGTGGGGGGCACCTTCGCATGGGGAGGTGCCATGAACATAGCCCCGGTGGATGATATGGTGATACGCATAGAGTATCCTCTGGGGATCAATCCGAGGGCACAGATGCTGGCATCCATAATGAGCAAGAAGATCGCCATAGGTGCCACCCATCTGCTGGTGGACATACCCATGGGCTCCGGCACCAAGGTCAAGACCATAGAGGAGGCCAGAGCCTACGTCAGGGATTTCATGGACCTCGGAAGAAGACTCGGAATACAGGTGGAGTGCGCCATAACCTATGCGGATCAGCCTGTCGGGTCGGCGATAGGGCCCATCCTTGAGGCCAGGGAGTGCATAAAGGTCCTGGAGGGGGAGAAGCACCCGTCCAGCGTCATCGAGAAGGCATGCGATCTGGCCGGCGTCATATTGGAGATGGGCGGGATACCTTACGGAGGCGAGGAGGCGAGGCGCATACTCTCATCCGGAGAGGCCCATAAGAAGTTCATGGAGATAGTGGTGGCCCAGAACGGCCGTCCCGATCTGAAGGCGGACGACCTGCAGCCCGGGAAGTTCAAGCACGACATCGTGACCACGAAGTCCGGGTATGTGCACACCATCCACAATAAAACGCTGGTCAGCATAGCCAGGGCCGCCGGTTCCCCTTCGGACAAGGGCGCCGGGATCCTCCTCTACAAGAAGAAGGGGCAAAGGGCGGAGAAGGGGGAGGTTCTCTTCACCATTTACGCGGACAACGAGGCGAAGGGCCTGAGAGCCAAAGAATTGGCCATGCGCAATGCTCCCCTGCAGATCGAAGGCATGATGATAGAGAGAGGATCGAGATCGATAAGGTGAGGATTCCGTGCTGATAATAAGCGAGAGGATAAACGGGCTCTTCAGGTCCGTCGGACGGGCCATAGATGCCAGGGACGAGAAGGCGATAAGGGACGCTGCCCTGAGGCAGATAGAATGCGGCGCCAACGCACTGGATCTCAACGTCGGTCCGGGAAGGGGGTGCTACAGCCCCGACACCATGAAATGGCTTGTGGAAACGGTACAATCCGTCACGGACCTTCCGCTGTGCATCGACTCCCCCGGAGTGAAGACCCTGGAGGCGGGCCTGGCGGCATCGAACAACCCCACCATAATCAATTCCACAACGGCCGAGGCGGAGAAGATGGGGAAGCTGTTCCCTCTTGCTGCGGAGTACGGGTCTGACATAATATGCCTTACCATGGATGAGAAGGGCGTACCCAACGACGCTGAGAGCCGCGGTGAGATGGCAATGCTCATGATAACCACGGCCATGGAGCACGGGGTGATGCCGGAGAGCATAATCCTGGACCCCCTGGTACTGCCGGTATCGGCAGGCCAGGACCAGGCCCGGAAGGTCATCGAGTCGATAAGGATGTTCCAGATGCTGAATGATCCGCCGATCAGGACGGTCGTGGGCCTGAGCAACATATCCAATGGGGCGACCGGAAGGTCATTGATAAACAGGACCTACCTGGCAATGCTCATGGGAGCGGGGCTCTCGGCAGCCATTCTCGACCCGGAGGACGAGGATCTGATGAACACCCTGAAGACGTCGGAGATGCTGCTGGACCGTAAGCTGTATTGCAATGACTATCTCAGGGGCTAGGGCCCAATCCGGTCATATTCACAAGCTGTCCGACACTGGCGTGCCAGTTTATCGGCATGATGTGTATTCCGGCGACACCTTCCTGGGATGATACGTGCTCTATGGTCTCCGCCGCTATCCTGAGGCCCTCGGCGGAAGAGTCCGCCGCAGAGGCCAGTCTCTTCAGGACCGTATCCGGAACGCATGTGCCGGGAACGTTATTCATCATGAATCTTGCAGCTCTAACGGTCCTCAGAGGCAGTATCCCGACGATTATCCCTGCCTTCTTATGGATGCCCTGCTTCCTGATGCCTTCCATCCACTCGTCGAATCTGTCAAGATCGAACACGGCCTGGGTCTGAAAGAACTCGGCCCCTGCTGCCAGTTTGTTCATGGTCCTGAGCATATGCATCCCCATAGGGGTGCCGAAGGGATTCGTGGCAGCGCCTATGCAGAGCTTCGGCGGGTTCATTATCTCATCGCCTCCCCAAAGACGGCCCTCGTCCGTCATCTTCCTGAATATCATTATCTGCTGGGTGCTGTCCACGTCGAAGACGTTCTTGGCGTCCGGCTGATTGCCGAAGGACTGATGGTCCCCCGATATGCAAAGGACGTTCCTTACGCCCAGCGCATGGGCGCCGAGCATATCGGACTGCATTGCGATCCTGTTCCTGTCCCTGCAGACGATCTGCATTATGGGCTCCATGCCCATCCTCAGGCACATGACGCTGCCGGCGAGGCTGGAGAGACGGACCATGGCGGTCTGATTGTCGGTTACGTTGTAGGCGTCGGCGAATCCCCTCATCTTCTCGGCTCTGGCTATGAAATCATCCGCAGAGGCCGATTTGGGAGGGGCGATCTCCGCGGTCACGATGAATTCTCCCCGGGAGAGCTTTTCCTTCAGGATGCTTGTTCCTTCCAAGGTCTCACTCCTTGCTCCTCACGGTCCTGACGCCTCCGCTGTGACTCCTGGACCAGTCCTTGGGCGGGACGGGCTCGACGGCCTCTGATAATTCCCCCCTCGCTTCCAGAATCGTGTAGACCTGATGCCATGCGCAGTCTATCTCGGGATAAAGCTCGCATTTCCCATCCACGGATCCGCCGCACGGGCCGTTCTGAAGTCCCTTGGCGCATCTTGCCAGAGTGCATATGCCGGCAGTCCGGTCTATTGTGCACCTGCCGCACCCCATGCACTTCTCCTTGAAGACGCCCTTCTTCTCCGGAGCCCCCATATTCGATGTGTTGATGCCGGGTATTATCCTCCTCTCCGGGAAGGTCTCCGACATGCTCTGTGCACCGACCCCGCATCCCAGGGATATCACGACATCCGCATTCTGAACATCAGCTGAGATCCCCTCTGCGAATCTCCTCTCGCATTGCCTTTTCAGAGTGAGCCCTTTGACACGCCATCCCAATCCTTTCCTGCGGGAGTGGGCCGTGAGGTCGGAGACAAGGTCCCGGACCTCTTCCTTCCCGCCTGCCAGGGACACCGTCATGCAGGAATCGCAACCTACGACGAGTATACGTACGTCCTTGCGGTCCCCCAGGGAGCCGATTATATCCTGTATCGGTTTCTGCTCACCTATTATCATGCGGCCTCACAAGGAGAAGTAGGACCGCCAGGTTAAAAAATGTATCAGGGACCATCGAAGCTTCATTCGCCGAAGGCATTGTTTAAGTCAGCGGAGCGGGATGAAGAGGGCATGAGGGCTCTTTGCGTGACGGTCGATCTCGACAGGGACGTCAACAGGGCCGCGCCCGGCAGAACAGAGGCGGTCTGCGGTGATGACATGTGCTGCAGGTGCGGTTCGTCCGGAGAAGGCGCGATCATCCTTTCCGAATTGTTGGACGACCTGAACATTCGGGGGACATTCTTCGCCGAGGCATACACCCTCATGTCCGTAGGCGCATCCTCCGTCTCAGGGCATGAAGTGGCACTGCATGGATACGATCATGAGGATTTCACCGGGCAGGTCTCCGGGATGCCGATGTGCGAAAGGGACATCAGGGACGTGATGGAACGTTCCGTTAACACTGTTAAGGATGTGACCGGCGCCACGCCGCGGGGTTTCAGAGCTCCGTACATGAGAGCCCATGATCCTCTGATGAGCATACTGGGGGAGTACGGCATAGAGTACGATTCCTCAGAGTATGCGAGCATGGGGCGATCCGTGATGCCTTACCTGAAGTGGGGGATCACGGAGATCCCCGTGCCCAAAGGCAAGGATGCATCCGGCAGAACCATAGCGGCATATCTTTGGCCGATGCACGAAGGCAACCGGGGCCCAAGGGACTACATCGAAATGGCCTCCGGGATGGAAGAGGGGGTCTTCGTCATCGCGACACATACCTGGCACATGGTGGAATCCATAAAAGGGGGCATGATGGATAGAGCCCGGCGGGAGAAGAACCTGGATGACGTGAGGAATGTGATAAGCTCCCTCATAGACAGCGGGTATGAGCCAATGACCATGGAACAGGCGATGGGGAGATTCCCTCCGTCCGGTTCGAATGCGCGAACGGGCTGAGAGATGCAGCGCATCCCGAATGCGGGCAGCCCTCCATGAAGGTTATCGGAGAGTATCCCACGGAATCTTTCGGGGACGAGGTCCCGGAGAACAGAAGCGAGGATCGTTCCATGGGTGGGAGATCTCCGTGCCGGCCGGACCATCCGGGGATCAAGACGCAGGAGATCCGGAACATGCTGACGGTTACGAAGGGACGCTCATACCGCTGAAGGAAAATCAGTTTTTCTGTTTTTTGGAATGAATGTGAAATGCCAACCCTTACCGGATGACCGCGCTTTTGCGCCAAGTAATTAAATAACTCTCGCGTATGCGCATTGTTACATATGCCACCGACGGCGGACCTCATAAAAGGCAAGGACGTTTCGTCAGAGATATATTCAGAGCTCTCGGAAAGGATATCATGCCTTAAATCGAAAGGCGTAACGCCGGGCCTGGCGGTCATACTGGTCGGTGATGACCCCGCATCCCAGGTCTACGTCCGGAACAAAGGCCTGAAATGCGAGGAGCTCGGGATGCGCTCGATCACGGTAAGGATGCCCGAGACGACGACCGAGGAGGAGCTTCTCGGCAAGATATACGATCTGAACAGGGATCCCTCCGTTCACGGGTTCATAGTGCAGTTGCCGCTTCCCAAGCACATAGATGAGGACAAGGTCATAGACGCCATCGATCCGAAGAAGGATGTCGACGGCTTCCATCCGGTGAATGTGGGCAACATGCTCATAGGGAAGCCCGGATTCCTTCCCGCTACGCCTGCGGGGGTACAGCAGATGCTGGTGCGTTCCGGTATCGAGACATCGGGGAAGCACGTCGTGGTGGTGGGCAGAAGCAACATAGTCGGGAAGCCCATGGCAGCACTGATGGTGCAGAAGGCCAAAGGGGCCGATGCCACAGTCACCGTCGTCCACTCCCGAACCAAGGATCTGCCCGACCTGACGAGACAGGCGGACATACTGATCGTGGCCATCGGGAAGCCCCGCTTCATCACCGCGGACATGGTGAAAGAGGGCGTTGTGGTCATAGATGTGGGCACCAACAGGGTGGATGATCCCTCGAGCCCCAAAGGCAGCAGGCTGGTGGGGGACGTGGACTTCCAGGGTGTGAGCGGGAAAGCCTCCAAGATAACGCCTGTGCCCGGGGGCGTGGGGCCCATGACAATATGCATGTTGATGGCCAATACTGTGGCCGCAGCCGAGAATTCGATTCGATAACCAAAAGGTGAGGAAAGATGAGGGAATGTGAGGATCACGGATACTTCCGGGAGGACCAGTGTCCTGTTTGCGGAGAGGAAGGAAAATTCATAATGAATGATTTCGAGACCGAAAGGCTCGGAAGGTCCCTGGCAGGAATACTGAGGCACGGCAGGTTCGACCTCAGTATGGATGACCAGGGCTTTGTGGATATGAGAGACATAGTGGGTGTGATCAAGGAGAAGAATCCCAGGATGCACTGGCTCAGGCCGCATCATATAGTGGCGCTGGTGGACACGGATCCCAAAGGAAGATACCAGGTGTCCGGGAACGTCGTGAGAGCCACCTACGGGCACACGATAGAGCTCGACATGGTCCTGAACACAGAGAATGTCCCGGACTATCTGTACTATCCGACCGCTCCGGAGGAAACGGACCTCATACTAGAGTCGGGCCTTTATCCTTCTGACAGGGCGATGGTGCACCTGTCGCTGACATATCAGGATGCGTTCAATGCGGGATCGGTGCGTGTGGAGCAGCCGGTAATACTCGAGATAGACGTGAATGCCTGCTTCGACGCAGGATACGATATCGGAAAGGCCGCCAAGACGGTCTTCCTGTGCAAGCACGTCCCTCCGGAATGTCTCAGCATAATATACGAAGAAGAGACGGAGTGAAAACCATGCCTACGATAATGACGCCGGAAGAGGTCAGGAAGAAGTTCGGTCCTCTCTTCTGTAAGAGGTATGTCACCCTTGTTGACGAGAAGAACGGAGTCGCGCAGATCCTGGAGGACTGCATCGCCCGCGGACCTATAGAATGGGACATAGTTAACAGGAAGCGGACGGGCGGCGTCATTACCGACATAAAGGCTATGGGCACCTCTATGACGATGGACGTGGAGATAGGAGAGAGGGAGCTCAGTTTCGGTCCCGCTTCTGCGAAATACGGTGCCCAGGGCCTCAAATCCCTGACCGTCGAAGGGGACAGGGTCAAGTCCCACTGGGTCGGTCTGGCCGGAGCCTCGGTGGGGATAGGCGCATGCATACCGCAGGCACCTGATGTCATAGAGACGATTTATCCTGACGATTTCAAGATCGGCGGTGCCCACAGAGCGGAAGTGGAAGTCATTACGCCGAAGATGATCCGTGTCATCCTGGGACTGGATGACACCGACACGCCCAGCCAGGGAGCCACATGGGTGGTGACCATGAAGATGAGCAAGGAATGCCCTTACGGGGAGTTCATAGAGCACAAGATCATCCAGCTGAATCCGGAGGCTCCGAACAAGACGACCAACTGCTGCTCCACAGCCATATCCTTCGCCATAAAGGAGGAGGACAAGGAGAAGCTGATAGAGTATGCGAAGGAGTTCTTCACCAAGGAATCCGTGTCGGATGATACGGTGATGACCGTATACGAAGGACTCAGGATACCCGAGGAGCTGCAGGACTGGAGCTGGAAGGCGAAGAGCATACTCTACACCGAGAAGGATGCCGTTGACATAGCCAAGAGGAACGGCGTCAGGACCTACGGCCTCAAGAAGGGCACGAAAGGCATCATAGGTGCCGTTGCGGCAATAGGCTGCTTCGATATGGGCCTGAGGTCCGCAGGGCTGCCAGAGGATTTTGATTGAAATGAAGATCCCGGGAATATTCACCAACAAGGCCTACAGCAAGTACGAGGACAAGCTGGAAAACGAGGTCCTGCAAGGCAACATCCCTGAGCATATAGCAATAATAATGGACGGTAACCGCAGGTATGCCACAGAGGTCCTGAAGGTCGACGAGAAGGAAGGCCACATAAAGGGGAAGGACAAGCTGGAAGAGGTCCTGGAGTGGTGCTACAAGGTCAAGGTCAAGACCCTTTCCGTCTACGCATTCTCCACCGAGAACTTCTCCCGTGAGGAAGAAGAGGTGAGCTTCCTCTTCGATCTGATGGAGGAGACGATAATGCATTTCGCCGACGATGAGAAGACCCACAAGAACAGGGTCAGACTAAGGATAATCGGCGAGAAGGACATGTTCCCCGACGGCTTCAGGAACGCGGTCGCCTATGCGGAGGAGAGAACAAAGGGATATTCCGATTTCTCCCTGAATATTGCTGTTGCATATGGCGGCAGACAGGAGATCGTCAAAGCGGTGAAGGAGATCGCCAAGGATGTCCTGGACGGGAAGATGGACGTTAAAGATATAGACGAGTTGGCAATATCCCGGCACATGTATACGTACGAGATGCCGGACCCCGACCTCATGCTCAGGACCTCCGGCGAGCTGCGGATATCCAACTTCCTCCTGTGGCAGATGGCATATTCCGAGCTCTATTTCGCAGACGTATACTGGCCCGGATTCAGGTATATCGATTTCCTCAGGGCCATAAGATCATATCAGCAGCGCAAAAGGCGCTACGGGAAGTGAAATATGGCAAGCTCAGACATTGTGTTCCTGCATGCACCCACGGTGTATGATTTCAGAAAGAAGCCCATATTCTATGGTCCGGTCAGCGACGTGGTGCCGTCATCCCCGGTCTTCGAGATGTATCCTCTGGGGTTCATGACCATGTCCTCTCATTTGGAGGAGGCGGGATTCCGTACCAGGATAGTCAATCTGGCAGTGCAGATGCTGCAGAATGACAAGTTCGACGTTGAGAAGCGCATAAGATCCCTGGATGCCGATGTTTATGCCATCGACCTGCACTGGCTGCCCCACGCGCACGGTTCTCTCGAGATAGCGAAGATCGTAAAGAAGTACCATCCCGATTCGATAGTGGAGTTCGGCGGGTTCTCATCCTCTTATTTCTGCGACGAATTGATAAGAAGGCCGGAGGTGGACATGGTGATGCGCGGTGATTCCACGGAGATACCGCACGTGGAGATGATGCGCACCCTGGAGAGCGGAGGGGACCTGTCCCTTGTTCCAAATCTCTCATGGAAGGATAAGGACGGAAGGGTCCGCAAGAACCCTCTGTCCTACGTTCCTGATACGATCGATGATGTGAAGTTCGATTACGGCACCATGATAAAGAACGTCCTCAGGCACAGGGACCTGAAGGGCGCCCTGCCGTGGCTGGGCTGGGACAAGAACCCGCTCACGTCAGTGTTCACGGTCAGAGGCTGCGGCCTCAACTGCGCTGAGTGCGGCGGCTCCCATTCCGCCAATAAAAGGCTCCTCTGCAGGAACAAGCCCGCCTTCAGATCCCCGGAGAAGCTGGTGGAGGACATCTGTGCGATACAGGACTATCTGAAGTCGCCTATATTCATAATCGGGGATCTGAGGCAGGGGGGCAACGATTACGCTTCCCGCTTCTTCTCCGAGGCCAGGCGCCAGGGTGTCAAGAATCACCTGGGCATGGAGATATTCCTGCCGGCAGGGAATGAGTTCTTCTCCGAGATGGAGAGGAGCATCGGGGAGTACACCATGGAGTTCTCTCCGGATTCCCATGACGAGAATGTCAGGAAGGCCATGGGGAAGAATTACGATAACGCTTCGATAGAGAAGACGCTCAGATCCGCTTTCGACAACGGATGTCAACGTTTCGATCTCTTCTACATGACAGGTCTGCCCGAGCAAACGAGGGAATCCGCGATCTACAGCGCAAGCGCATCGAAGCGCCTCTGGGAGGTCACGGGTCCGGAGGCGCCGCTTTTCATATACAACGCCCCGTTCGCACCTTTCGTGGATCCCGGCAGCAGGATATTCGAGGAGCCTGAGAAATGGGGATACAGATTATTCGCCAGGACCCTCGAGGAGCACAGGGTCCTCCTGGACAATCCATCGTGGAAGCAGGTGCTGTCCTATGAGACCGTCTGGATGGACAGGGATGCCATAGCAGAGGTGTCCTACGATGCCGCACAGGTCCTGACGGAAACCGAGTTCTCCATCGGCCGCATAGACAAGGAGATGTATGATGCGAGGTCCGAGAGGACCGAGATGGCCAGGACCCTCATGCACAGGATCGACGACATAATGAGGATATCCGATCTCACGGAGAGGGAGGCGAAGCTCTGGGAGGTCAAGGCGGACGGAGAGAGGGTCATGCTCTCCACCGTATGCAACAAGAAGGACCTGGATTGGAAGACCGGATCCATATGGGCCAACACGCCCAGGGTGATATCGGGGCTGCTCAAATCCGCGTTCGGAAGGGGCAGACGCTGATCATCCGCCGGAATAGCGGATAGAGATCATCCTTTGCTCATCCTCTCGGATTTCCGTGCTGAGGCAACGACGGCGTCGCTGATGAGCTTACTGAGTCCCCCTTCTTCAAGGACCTTCACTCCTTCTATGGTGGTCCCGCCCGGGGAGCAGACATTCTCCTTCAGGATATCCGGGTCCTCTCCGGTGCCCATCACGGTCCGGGCCGCCCCCTCCACGGTCAGTGCGGCAAGCTCCAGAGCGAATTCCTCGGACAGCCCCATCCTGACCCCCCCGTCCGCCAAGGCATCTATCACCATGAAAACGAATGCAGGGGAGCTCCCGCTCAGTCCGGACACGGCATCCATGTCCTTCTCCTCGATCCTGAATGCGCGGCCCATGGATTCAAGCATCATTCTAACCGTCTTCTCGTCATCTGAATCGGTACCGTCGCCCATGGTGTAACAGGATACCCCGGACATGACCGCGCTGCACAGATTCGGCATCACCCTTACGATTCTTGCATCTGGCACATATGTTCTGAGAGTTGATATCCTGATCCCTGCGGCAACGCTTATGAGGAGGTGACGGCTGTTCATCCTGATATCCGGATGAGACAGCACATCCCTGACATGGACAGGTTTCACGGCCAATACCAGGATATTCGCTTCCTTTGCAACCTCTGCGGGGCTTTCGCAGCCTCTCACACCGTATTCGGAAGAGACCGCGGCGCAGGAAACAGGATTGCTGGTGCAGACCAGTATCTCGCCCGGCGCTATTCCGTGTGAGATCAGCCCCCGTATCATTGCCTTTGCCATTTTGCCTGCGCCGATGAATCCTACCCTCATCCTCTAGAACACCGCCTTTGATGCTGTCAAGGCCATATGCCGATATAATCCTTGAGCATAGCCACAGGTCCGTTTCGCGCTCTTATTTTGCCTTTCTTATTCATTCGCGCATGCCCTAACCTTTAATACTTACAGGGCATCACGGACACCCAATGTCACTAGTTGTGAGTTACATACCCTTGGTGATCTTGGCCCTTCTTGCGATAGGCTTTGCGCCATTGGCATGGTGGATGTCTAGGTTCCTTAGGCCCAACAAACCCACAGCGTGGAAGCAGATGACGTATGAATGCGGCTCCGAGCCTATCGGTGAGGCCAACGTCCAGTTCAGATTCCAGTATTATTCCTTCGGAATCATCTTCTTGATTTTTGATCTGGTCGCTACTTTCCTCCTCATTTGGGCCGTCGCATTCGGCGCCCTCTCCAACACCGGTATCCTCTGGGGTATGGTGTTCCTCGTGCTTCTCATGGTGGGTGTGGCTTACGCTCTGAAAAGGGAGGAAACCATATGGATATGAGCATGTATCCCCACGCCGTTGCGATGAGTGTAGATGAGTTCATGAGCTGGTCCAATGCGACCATAAATGAACTGCTGTCCGCAGGGACGAAAAGGGCCGTAGACAGGCTCACCGGGCCTATTTGGTCTTGGGCGATGAGGAATTCTATGCACCCCCTGCACTTCGGCCTTGCGTGCTGTGCCATTGAGATGGCCGCGGCCTCCGCGCCGAAGCATGATGCCGAAAGGCTGGGCATGATCTACCGTTCATCTCCCAGGCAGACAGACGTTCTTCTGATAAACGGATGGATCTCTAAGAAGATCCGCCCCGATCTCAGGCGTCTCTACGAGCAGATACCCGCCCCCAAGTGGGTGGTGGCCATGGGCGAGTGCGCCATTTCCGGCGGCCCCTGGTACGATTCCTATAACATAGTGCAGGGATTGGATCAGATTGTGCCAGTGGATGTTTACATCCCCGGATGCCCCATAAAGCCCGATGCCATGATCGACGGTTTCATGCTCCTGCAGAAGAAGATAGACGCCTACTTCAAGAGAGGCGTTTTCATGGAGGACTGAACATGCCTGAAGATGCGATGATTGAGGCTCCTACCAAAACGGATGTTGAAGCGCTCATAAAAGGCAAGTTCGGATCGAAAGTGGTCTTTAGACAGAACACGAAGAAGAACTCCAAGGCCGATAATGAAGGCCGCAGGCTGTACATGGACACGGACAGGGACACTCTTTATGAATTGTGCCAGTATGTACATGACAGGCTTAACTTCGAGCACATAATATCAGTCACGGCGGTGGATTGGGTAGACCATATGCAAACGGTGTACCATATCACGAACTACCTTACAGGGATGGTCGTGGAGATCACCGCCGACATACCCAATGATGACCCTCACATAAGGAGCGTCACCGATATTTGGGAAGGTGCCAATTGGCACGAGAGAGAGGCTTACGAGCTTTTCGGGATCATATTCGACAACCACCCCAAGCTGGAGAGGCTGCTGACACCGAAGAGCTACGAATTCTACCCTTTCAGGAAATCTTACAAACTTAGGGGGCAACCAGATGAGTGAGCTGAGCAGAACCGGATATCATACGGACAAGATGTGGGTCACAATGGGCCCGCAGCACCCGTTCTCTCACGGACTTTGGACCCTCAGGGTCAAGGTCGACGGAGAGTACATCCTCGATGCGGAGCCTGAGGTAGGCTATCTGCACCGCGGGTGGGAGAAGGAGTGCGAGAACAGGACATACGCGAAGATAATCCCGATGGCGGACCGTCTTTGCTACTCTGCCTCCATGACCTGGTCCCATCTGTACTGCAAAGTGGCCGAAGAGGCACTGGACGTAGAGGTGCCGGAGAGGGCCCAGTATCTGAGGGTCGTAGCCGACGAGATCTGCCGCATACAGTCCCACCTAATGTGGCTGGCGGCGCTCGGTACCGACCTGGGCAACCTGACCATCTTCCTGTGGTGCCTCAGAGAGAGGGAGTTCTTCCTCGACCTCAACGTGAGATTGTGCGGACAGAGACTCACAACTAACTATCCGCGCATCGGAGGTGTCAGGAATGACATGCCCTACTACTTTGAAAGGGACTGCATGAGGGTCGTCGACCGTTTTGAGAACTCCCTCTGGGACATCATCAATCTGACAGACGAGTCCTCGGTGTTCGTGAGCAGGCTGAAAGGAATATCATATCTTACGAAGAAGCAGGTGGCCAACCTCGGGATAACGGGTCCGGCCATGAGAGGCTGCGGCGTCGATTACGATGTGCGCCGTGATGACCCCTATGCTGCATATGACAAGCTGGACTTCGAAGTCCCTGTTCTCAAGGACGGGGATGCATATGCCAGATACAGGGTTCGCGTAGAGGAGATGTTCCAGAGCTGCGAGATCATAAGGCAGGCGTTCAACGCCCTCCAGAAGATCCCGAAGACCGCTCCGTACCGTCTGAAGGTATCCAAGAAGATCCCTGCCGGGACTCATATGGCACATATAGAGGACCCCCGCGGAGACGCTCTGATGTACCTGGTCTCTGACGGAAGCGGGAGCCCCTACAGGCTCAAGGTCCGCAGCCCGGTCTTCGTGAACGTCTCGGCATCCAAAGCGATGCTCGACGGATGCAGAGTGGCGGATATACCTGCGGTCATGGCCATGATAGACATGTGCCTGGGTGAGACGGATAGGTGAGAACATGGGATACGACAGCATACTCAATTGGGTGACATTCGATAACCCCGTGGATAACGCATTCTACCCCTTCGGAGTCTACAATCTGCCTTATGATATAGGCGCGAAATTGTGGGAGCTCCTGGGTGGAACGATCGCCTGGCTCATCAACCTTCTCGTTCCCGGTAACGGCCTTTCCACATGGCTGGTCTCCGATGCCCTTGTCAACGCCTTCGCCATCATACTGATGGTGCTGGTGATATTCGCAGTGGGATTCGTCGTGAATCTGACGATGATCTGGCAGGAACGTAAGGTCATGGGAAGGGGAATGGACAGAAGGGGAACCAAGATCGGTCCCCTGGGTTATTTCCAGTGCCTCGGCGACGGTCTGAAGACCTTCATGAAGGAGAACGTAGTGCCCAAAAGCGTAGACAAGAAGATCTACTGGTGGGCCCTCGCCCTCATAATAGGGACTGCAGTCCTCGCTGCCTGCATGATACCTCTGTCCGACAGATGGTTCATAATGGACTACCCGGCCGGGATATTGATGATATACGCGCTCTTCGCTCTGGCTCCCTTCTTCATACTGGGAGCGTCCTGGGCGCAGAACAACAAGTATTCGATGATCGCCGGATTCAGGGCGGCCGAGCTGATGATATCCTATGAGATACCGATGCTCATCCTCATGACTGCGGTCATACTCCAGACCGGCAGCTTCAACATAAACAGCATAGTGAACGCCCAGTCCGAGATGTGGTTCATGGTTCCGCAGATCCTAGGTTTCTTTACCTTCTTCATCTGCGCCGTGGCAGAATCCGAGCGCTCACCCTTCGACCTTGCAGAGGCAGAATCCGAGCTTGTCGAAGGATGGCAGACGGAGTACGCCGGAATGAAATGGGGGCTCATAATGCTGGGAGACTACTTCAGAGGATACGTCTGCTGCGGTCTCATAGTCATCCTCTATATGGGTGGCTGGCTCCTGCCCTTCGGATACGGAGGAACAGCGGTCCCGGAGCTTGTGTTCCTGGCTAAGATATTCGCCGTGTTCTTCTTCTTCATAATGGCCAGGCTGGCCATACCCCGTGTCAGGATCGACCAGATCCTCAACGTGGGTTGGAAGGTGCTGATGCCGTTGTCCGTGATCAATCTCCTGTTGGTCGTTGTGATGCATACCGGAGGTCTGATCTGATGGCAATGAAGTATTTAGACAAATATCCGAAGAAGTTCAGGGGCACCGGAGGGATTAGACCCATCCTCAGAGTTCTGAGGACGATGATCAAGACCACCCTTCACAGGCCGGTCACGATCCTGTACCCCTATGAGAAGGAATGGATTCCCGACAACTATCGCGGACGCCCCGGGCTGAGGTTCGACAGGTGCATAGGCTGCGGCATATGCATGAGGGCCTGCCCCACCACCTGCATAACCATGGTGGATGCCGAGGATGATGACGGGAAGATAGTCAAGAGGCCCCAGGTCAACGTCGGAAGGTGCATGATGTGCGGGTACTGCGCGGAATACTGCCCGGTAGACGCCATGACCACCACGCCCGACTATGAATTGGCTGAGTTCACAAGGAAGGACATGATCTATGACCCCCGCAGGCTCGCCTTCGAGGGTACGACGGAAATGATGGAGGTGCACCTCGAGGAGCATCTCCAGTCCAACCTGGATAAGGGGATAGAGGATAAGCCGACGGCCTTCTTCGACACTGACCGCCCGGTGCTGGACGATGATCTGTGCATCGGATGCTCGAAGTGTGCGAAGGTCTGCCCGACAAGCGCCATAGAGATGGTCGTTGTGGGGCAGAACGCCAAAGGCAGGGACATAAAGCGCCCCAAGCTCGACAGCACCAAGTGCGTCTGCTGCGAGAACTGCGTGATAGACTGTCCTAAGGACGCACTTAAGATCGAGGAGGTGCTCTGATGGGAATAATAGATACATTGTGCGGTTGGTTCAACTCCGCGGTGGACTTCATAATGGCTAACGGTGTTTCGATAGCCTTTGTCGTCCTCGCCGCCATAGCGATCCTCGCCGCCATACTGGTAGTGACCTCCGAAGAGACGATGCACAGCGCCTTCTACCTGGCGCTGGTATTCTTCTGCGTAGGAGTGACGTACTTCTTCCTGGCAGCACCCTTCGTGGGTGTCATCCAGATAATGGTGTACGTCGGAGCGATCACGATGCTGTTCGCATTCGGTCTGATGCTCACGAGAAGGAGCATGTCCGACGGAGGTGAGAGCCGATGAATAAGAAGATCATAGGCGTTTCCATCGCCGTGCTTGTGGTAGTCGCCATGGGAGCCGCCGTGCTGACATACGATTGGGGATTCAGCGATGAGCCCCAGAGCGTACCCTTCGAGCCTGCCGATGACGGCACCCTGTCGGTTGACAGTCTGAACTACCAGCTGTTCGAGGAATACGGGGCGCTGCTGCTTGTGCTGGGCGTCCTGATGTTCGGAGCCCTGATCGGGGCTTCGTGCGTAGCAAGAGAGGAGGCTGATGAAGATGATTCAGATTGAGCTCTTCCTCCTGCTGTCAGCCATACTGTTCGTGGTGGGGCTCTACGGGGTCCTGACCACAAACAGAGGCATAATCGTGCTCATGAGCATAGAGATAATGCTGAATGCAGGGAACATTAACATGATCGCGTTCGCCGCATACTGGGGCAGCGCTCTCGGACAGGTTTTCGTCATATTCTCCCTTGCCATAGCGGCGGCGGAAGTGGCGGTAGGCATAGCCCTTCTGCTGAACGTCTATAAGGTGAAGAAGACGACGAAGATCGATGATATGACTATCTTGAGGTGGTAGATATGATGTTAGAGTACGTTTGGCTCACGCCGTTGATACCCCTCTTATGTTTCGTCATAATCGGGTTCTTCGGCAACAAGATGAAAGAGGGCGGAGGATATGTCGCCATATTCGGCGCCCTGGTGGCATTCGTGATATCCCTTGTCGCGTCCTATGAGTACGTGACAGGAGATCTGTTCGCCATATCGCTGCCGTTCGTCCAAGAGATGAACTGGCTCACGATAGGCGCCCACGAGATAAACTTCGGAGTGTACATAGACAGCCTCTCCTGCGTGATGATGCTGTTCGCTTCGTTCATCTCGCTGATGATCTTCGTCTACTCCGTCGGCTATATGGGCCACGAGGAGAAGAAGAGGCGCAGATATTACGCAGAGGTCTCTCTCTTCCTTACAGGGATGATGGGACTCGTGATCTCCAGCAACTACCTGGAGATGTTCGTGTTCTGGGAGATAATGGGTCTTTGCTCCTATCTGCTGATAGGCTTCTGGAGCTTCAGGCACAATGAGGGCGACGCCGCTTCCGAGAACGCGGCCTCCGCAGCCAAGAAGGCATTCCTCGTCACCCGCCTGGGTGACGTCTGCTTCATGGCCGGTCTGTTCATTCTGCTCAATGAATTCCACAGCCTGGACTACGCGGTCGTGTTCGCACAGGCCAACATCGCTGCGGTGGACCCCACCGCCCTTACCATAGCGACCCTGCTGATATTCGCAGGCGCAGTGGGCAAGAGCGCTCAGTTCCCCCTGCACGACTGGCTTCCGGATGCGATGGCCGGTCCGACGACCGTCTCCGCATTGATCCACGCGGCAACAATGGTCAAGGGAGGGGTGTATCTCGTAGCGAGATCCTTCCCCATCTTCGTCCAGAACCCCGACGTGATGATATTGGTGGCGTTCGTAGGAGGATTCACGGCAATATTCGCCGCATCCATGGCCCTCAACAACATGAACATAAAGAGGGTCCTGGCTTACTCCACCCTCTCTCAGCTGGGATACATGTTCCTGGCTCTGGGAGCGGGCGGATACCTGATGGCGATCGGCATGCAGACGGGGAACAACGAGCTTATCGGTCTCGGTGCCCTCGGCTACGTGGCGGGCGTGTTCCACATGATAAACCATGCCTTCTTCAAGGCGCTGCTCTTCCTGGGATCCGGCTCGGTCATACACTCTGCCGGAACAGAGGACATGCGCAAGATGGGCGGCCTGGGCAAGAAGATGAAGATAACCTCCATAACAATGCTCATAGGCTCGCTGTCCATCGCAGGATTCCCGCTGCTCAGCGGTTTCTGGTCCAAGGACCTGGTCCTGGAGACGGCACTGGCGCCTGCACAGCACGGTCTCGGAGCGGAGTGGACCTTCACGGCCCTCTTCCTCATGGGGATAATCACGGCTTTCATGACGGCCTTCTACATGTTCCGCATGTGGTTCATGACCTTCAGGGGCGACGAGGGCGAGGCTACCCGCCACGCCCACGGTGAGTCCCCGAGGTCCATGACCGTCCCGCTGATCATCCTGGCCGTGTTCGCACTGGGCTCGGGTCTGGGGATACTCTTCGGGCTGAGCAATGCGATAACGGAATCCCTAAGCTGCACGCTGGGATATCTGCACATACACACCCATGAGGGCATGACCATAGCGGAGGACATATTCACGAACGTCTGGACCTACGTATCCATAGTTCTGACCCTCCTGGGCATGTACATCGGGTGGTTGATGTACTGCAAGAAGAGCGTGGACCCCGGAAGATTCAACAAGAATGGTGAATCCAGGCTCTACAAGCTCCTCACGAAGAGGTACTACTTCCCCCAGATATACAACGCCATATCCTGGAAGCTGGGATACGGCGTGGCCAAGGGCGTGGACTACATGGATAAGGAAGTCATAGACGGCACGGTCAACGGACTGTCCAACGCGGTTGTCGGCGCAGGCGACTCTCTGAGCGCCGTCCAGACCGGTAACCTGAACAACTATGCAGCATGGGTCTACACAGGCGTGATAGTGCTTGTGGCGGTCATCATGGCTGTATTCATAGCGAACGGAGGGATCTGAGATGATAGAGATACCATATCTGCTGTCTCTCCTGATCCTCGTGCCGCTGATCGGTACCGTGGCAACACTGTTCCTCGGCGGCAAGGGAAAGAACGCGGCCATAGTGGCCGGGGTGTTCTCCGTCATTGAGCTGATCCTGGCGCTGACCCTTGTGTTCGTGGAGGATCTAAGCACTCTGAGCGAGAGTTACGTCTGGATCGACGCGATGGGCCTGAAGATCAACTTCGCCCTGGGCGTGGATGGCCTGAGCATACTCATGGTCGTCCTGACGGCCATCCTGATGCCCGTGGTCATACTGTACTCCCTATCTGAGGGGGACAGGCCGAACTATTTCCACGCACTGATGCTGGCCATACAGGTCGGTCTCATGGGTGTGTACCTGGCGCAGGATTACTTCCTGTTCTACGTGATGTGGGAAGTAACTCTCATACCGATGTACTTCCTGATATCCTGGTACGGAGGACCCCGCAGGCATTACGCCGCGATCAAGTTCTTCATCTACACCCACGTGGCGTCCCTGGTTATGCTGATCGGGATATTCGCAACGGTGTTCCAGGCGGCAACCGTCAACGGGTACATCGACTTCTCCTTCGCTGCGGTATTGGCAGCATCTCCGGCATTCTCGGAGATGTTCCAGACCGTGGTGTTCGGATTGCTGTTCTTCGGGTTCATCGTGAAGATGCCGATGGTTCCGTTCCACACATGGCTTCCGGATGCTCACGTCGAGGCGCCTACAGGCGGATCCGTGATGCTGGCGGCAGTCATGCTGAAGATGGGATCCTACGGTATCATCAGGATCTGCCTCGAGGTGTTCCCCGAAGCGGCCATCAACTGGCAGTGGGTCATGATAGCCATAGGTCTGGCATCCATGGTGTACGGGGCGTACGCCTGCATAGCGCAGAAGGACCTGAAGAAGATGGTCGCATACTCGTCCATCAGCCACATGGGCCTTGTTCTGCTGGGAATAGCGATGCTCTCCCCCGCAGGCATAACCTTCGCAGTGCTGCAGATGTTCGCTCACGGCCTCATATCCGCGGTCCTCTTCATGGTCTGCGGATTCGTAGGGCACAGCCTGGGTACGAGGGACATCCCTCTCCTGGGAGGTCTTGCGGGAAAGCTGCCGTATATGTCAGCGTTCATGATGTTCTCGTTCATGGCATCCCTGGGGCTTCCGGGCCTCGTGGGATTCGTGGCCGAGTTCGGAGTGCTGTTCTCCTTCTGGGAGTTCCTCTCCGGATCGGAGTATGCGATACTCATCGCATTCGGCCCGGTCTACATGATGCTGACCGCAGGCTACTACTTGTGGGCCATGCAGAGAACGCTCTTCGGGAAAGAGACTGAGAAGGTTGACCTTTCCCATGCCCACGACCTGAGAAGGTCCGAGGCCGTGTCCATGGGCATACTGTGTGCGCTCATAGCGCTGTTCGGCATCATGCCTCTGCTGGCTACGGACTTCATAGCCCCGTATGCTGACTATATAGTTGCTATAATCGGAGGTGTATAACCATGAGTATTGCATTCATAGACAACCTTGACCTGTCTTTCATAAGCACGGTCTTCGGTAGCACGGTGCCTATCGCCCCGCAGATAGTCATAATCCTGGCGGCATTACTGTCGCCGGCGATCTACCTTCTCACCAAGAAGGGGAAGGCTGTGGGTCTGTTCGCACTGCTGATGATCGTGATCTCAGGGTTACTCACCGGAGTCATGATCTCCCAGGGAGAGAACTTCTACGGGGAGTATGCAGGACTGTTCGCCTTCGATCCGTTCTCCGGATTGATGATGCTGCTGTTCCTTGCCGTGGCCTTCATAACGGTGCTGGCCTCGCTTAACTACTCGGAGATGACCAAGTACAAGGGCGAGTACTACGCTCTAATACTCGGCGCCACCGCGGGCATGATGTTCGTGGCCGGCTCCAGCAACCTGCTGACGATCTTCGTCGGTGTGGAAGTTGTGAGCATAGCCTCTTACGCCATGGTCGCCCTGAAGAAGAACGACCCCAGGGCCGCAGAGGCCGGGTTCAAGTACATGGTCATAGGAGCCATCTCCACGGCACTGACCCTCTTCGGAATGTCGATGCTCTACGGAGTCACAGGAACACTGGCGATAAACGAGATCGGTCCCGTCATCAACGGACTAGGATTCACGATGCCCGTCGTGATAGGCCTTGTGACCATAATAGCAGGTTACGGCTTCAAGATCGCTGCGGTGCCCTTCCACATGTGGGCCCCCGATGTCTACGAGGGAGCAGCCACCCCCGTTTCCGGTTTCCTGGCAACGGGATCCAAGAAGATGGGGTTCGTGGCACTGTTCAAGATCTTCATCGTGCTGTTCATCCTGGCGAGCACAAACCTTGCCGAGAGCATGCAGTGGACATTCGCCGTCATAGCGGCGGTGACCATGACCGTGGGCAACCTCGTGGCGATATCCCAGACGAACATCAAGAGGATGCTGGCATACTCCAGTATCGCTCAGGCAGGCTACATCCTGATCGCTCTCGCGGTAATGAGCCAGTACGCTATGCAGGGCGCCATGTTCCACATGTTCACTCACGTGTTCATGAAAGGAGGCGCCTTCATCATAGTGGCGGCTCTGATAACCGCCGGACTGGGCGAGAGGATAGAGGACTACAAGGGCCTGGCGAAGAGAGCGCCGTTCATGGCGTTCGCGATGCTGCTGTTCCTGTTCTCCCTGGCCGGAATACCGCCTCTGGCGGGTTTCACGTCCAAGTTCGTGCTGTTCTCCAGTGCGATATATGTGGACGGAGCCGTTGTGACGGATTGGGTATGGCTCGCTCTCGTGGCGATACTGAACTCCGCGATATCCCTGTACTATTATGCAAGGGTCGTCAAGGCCATGTACATAGAGACCGGGGAATCTCAGGAGAAGGTGAAGGTGAAGGGCGTCTATACGTTCACGGTTCTGCTGTGCGTCATAGGCGTTATCGTCCTCGGTGTATACCCCGGGCCCCTTCTCGACCTCATCGGCCAGGCCGCAGGCGATCTCATAGGCAAGATACCGCTGTAAACCACTTTTCAACCCCTTCTTTTTTTTCTTTATTCAGCGTAAGCCAGATTTCATTTTTGGGGAATCTGGAAAGAATTTAAGTAGGTAATATGTCTAGCCTTCTGCAATGCCCAAGGCCTGGTTCGACATCATCTTAGACGATATGCGGAGGGTGGATGAGTTTGCAGAGGAGGCAACCTATTCCGATAATCCCGAGCTCAATGAGATGTGCCGGTATGTTATGGGCTCAGGCGGCAAGAAATTCAGACCCGCTGTTTGTCTGCTCTCTTATCTGGCATGCGGAGGGGCAGATCGGGAGACCGCTGCGAAGGTCGGAACGGCCTTCGAGATAATCCATAACGCTTCGTTGATCCATGACGACATAAACGATAACGGAGAAGTCCGCAGAGGCAGAAGGACGGTGCACAGGGAGTATTCCATCAGCAAGGCCGTTGTGGTCGGGGACTTCCTGTTGGCTAAGGGATTCAGCATATTGGCGGAGTCCAGCGTGGACATCGTGAAAGTGATAGTCAATGCGGCTGTAGCTATGGGTGAGAGCGAGTTCGTGCAGCAACGCTTTGAGCACAAGGTCAAGGTCACCGAGGACGACTATTTGGAGATAATAGGCGGCAAGACCTCCAAGCTCATCGAGGCCTGTGCAAGGGCGGGAGCCATGCTGGCGGATGCAAGTGAGAAATTCACGGATAAGCTGGGTCTTTTCGCTGCAGAGATAGGTATAGCATTCCAGATCATCGATGATGTCCTCGATGTGACCGGCGACCCTCACATGACGGGGAAGAAGATAGGGCTTGATCTCGAGGAGGGCAAACCCACGCTTCCGATCATCTATGCCATGGAACACGAGGTCCACGGCAGGGAGCTCGCATCCCTCTTCAGGAAGAAAGGTCTCTCCGAAGAGGAGAAGGACAGAGCCATAGAGCTGATAAAGAGCACGGATTCTCTGGACCGGTGCGTGGCCAGAGCGCAGTTCTCAGCGGATAAGGCTCAGAAATATCTCACCTGCATTCCGGAGTCAGAATACAAGGAGTCGCTTAAACTTCTGGCACAGTATACTGTGTCTCGTGACAGGTGATCATCATGCCCGGGATAAAGACTGATGTTCTCGTCGTGGGTGCCGGTCCCGCCGGTACGACCGCAGCAAGATTCGCTGCATTGAACGGAGCTGATGTGACCATCATAGAGCGGAGGCCCGAGGTAGGAGTCCCGGTAAGATGCGGGGAGCTGATGACCTCGAATGAGGAGATAGGGAACATGTTCCCCAAAGCCCAGAATATAGAGGAGCTGTTCGACGTCATCCCCGACAACCTCAGACTGAGGGATATAGAGGGCATAAGGCTCGTCAATCCCAAAGGGAAGAAGACAGAACTGCCCTTCACCGGATACACAACGGACAGGGACAGATTCGATCAGCATCTGGCCAAGCTCGCCGCTGAGGAGGGTGCGGAGATAATCAAAAAGTGCCAGTTCTTTGACATAAAGGACGGCAGGGCGATAACCACCAAAGGCGAGATAGAGTACAAGGTCATCATCGGAGCTGACGGCCCCGGCTCGAGAGTATCAAGGGCGCTGGGCCTTCCAAGGCCCAGGAACCCGTATCCTGCGGTAACGGCTCAGGCAGAGGGCGATTACGACCCGTTCATAGTAATGTTCTTCGGGGGCATCGCTCCGGGAGCCTATAGCTGGATAATACCCAAGGACGGATGTGCGAACGTCGGTGTGGGCTTCTCTCCGAAATTCTCGGAAGGGACCCTCAGCGAATATTTCGAGAAATTCTCATCGAAGCACGATTTCAAGATAATAAGCAAGCTGGAGGGCAAGTATGTTCCCAGCGAGGGCCCTGTGCGCAACACAGTCTGCGGAAACGGCATGATCGTGGGCGACGCTGCAGGTCACGTGATATCCGTGAACGGCGGAGGGGTTCCGCTGGCTATGATCGCGGGCCGCATATGCGGCAATGTGGCGGCGGACAACGTCTCTAACGGAAGGTCCCTGGAGGACTATCAGACAGAATGGCGAAAGGTCATGCTCTCGCCCCTGAGAACCGCGGCAAGGGACAAGAAGCTGGCCGACATCTTCGCCTTCGGGTCGGATTTCAGGACCGGATTGTGCATGTCCATTCTCGGGAAGAGGCGTCTGGGCAATCTCATCCGCTGCAAAGGGATATTCCCCTGATCATCTTTTGCGGTGGGCTCTCATCCCTGAGCCGCAGACTGGACAATCATCCATCTTCTCCTTGAACCATTTCCCGCACCCCAAGCACCTGTAGTTCCATTTCTCTATCCGCTTTATGCCGGAGGTGCCAACGGGCCTGTATTCTATTCCCATTATGGCGCAGACGTTCTCTATCGAGTAGTCATCGGAAAGAACGATGCCGCCCACATCAAGTGCCAGCGCGATGACGCTTATATCCACGGGCGAAAGCCGTCCGAGATCGCCGCTCTTCTTCGCTGCCGCCTTGACCTTTTCCTCGGAGGCCTTTGTGCAGTCCGAGACCCTGAGGAGGTCGCCCCAAAGGTCTAATCTGCCGTCCTTGTACCTTCTTAGCTCCTCGATGACCCCGGGAGGACACAGGGATTCCTCTTCCGGCAGGTTCTCCATGGCGAAAAGGGCGGAGCTGTCCAAGATGAGAACCATGCATTCCGATGATGGAACGCATGTTTAATTCTTCGGGTAGCGGAGAAAGGTTATAACGGGCATCCTCTTTCCAAGGGCTTATGGAAAGAGACATCGTCGTGTCCGACGAAGTTAGGAAGATGATTGAGGAGACCGGTCAGGACTATCGCATCAGCACAGCCTGCAGAGGCTCCGTGATCGTACCGATCTCCATCAAGCCTCCCAAGGAAAGCGACATAAAGATCCCCGTTGGGAAGAACACCCTCTACGTTTCCCGTGTCCAGGCGAGATACATCAAGAAAGTCACAATGGATATGATGTATGACGATGAGGATCTTTACTCCTGTACGGTATTCAGCCGTTACTGAATCCTGGTGGCTGAATCCGCCGTATGCCTGATGAGGGAATCGAAGTCCACACGCTCCTGCTGTTCCCTGGTCCTGTACACGCCCGCCTCGGTCATCGGGTGCTTCGGTACGGCACCGCACCCGTCCGTGCGCATTATCGAAAGCTCGTACGTACCGATCCTCTGAGCTATGTCTATGATCTCCTGCTTGTCCAGGCCGATAAGAGGCCTTATGACGGGGAACCTGAGGCCGTGCTGTTCTGACCGGATGTTGGAAAGAGTCTGTGATGCGACCTGACCCAGGGAATCTCCCATGAGGATCCCGTCTGCTCCGTGCTCATCGGCGAACATCTTGGCGGAACCGAGCATGGCCCTCTTGCACAGGATGCATCTGTAACTCTCCTCGCACTTCTCGGCGAATGCCGCCAGGCTGTTGCCGTGGTCAGCTGAGTAAAGCGGAAGCTCCTGTCCCGTCTCCCGGCGAAGTCTCTCCGCCAGCAGACGAACCTTATCCTTTGCCGCCTGAGATGAGAATATCCCGTTGTCCATGTTGAGAAGGACGACCTCCGCGCCTGCACGGCACATGAGATACACCGCAACAGGGGAATCTATCCCGTCAGAGAGCAGCGCTACCAGTTTCATCTTCAGATCTGTACGTCGCCGTAATCATCCGCCAGTTTCCTGGGCATGGAGTATTTGCACTCCTCGCAGTAGAGCTTGTTCTCGCCCTTCTTCACGAACTCTCCTTTGCATCTGCTGCAAAGGGAGCGTATAACCCCGAGGTGCTCCTCTTTGGTAGTAAGCTGGAGGGATGGTTTTATGCCTATCACTCTGGCTCTTATGAAGTCGCCCTTCCTGAGCTCCTTTGAGACATCCTCGGTGTATCCCGGGGATATCTTGGAAACATGTATGGTGGCATACGTCTCGCCGCCCACCTGTCTCTCGGTGCCTTCCTTGGCGACGACGTCTGCCGTGGCCATCGTCTTCCTTATGTCCGCCACTATCGCGTATACGACATCGCCCTCCTTCAGCACGTTGGGGGGGTTCGGACTTATGACCCTGGCTATGCACTCCTCATCGTCAAGGACCAGATCCCCGATCTGGGATGCATAGATCTTTCCGTCGCTTGCGAACGTTCCGTCGGAAGCCGCATACTCTTCTTCAACCGCTATCTCGTCACCGGGGAAAACCTTCCTAATCTCTGACATGAAATTCACCTTATATTGACAACCACAACGTCAATCGTCTGTTTCGTCTTGCTGTGGAACGAGAACGTGTGGGGGATATTATACTTATAGGTGGCACAGCCGACCACCTCTCTGCCCGCAGACGATACATAATCGGTCAGGAAGGGCAGGGTCTCCGCTTTGTGCACTGAATATATGCTCTTCCCGATCTCCATGGCTTTATCGAGGAAGGGCCTGTCGGCCCTCTTCCTCTGGCATCCGAAGGGCGGGTTCATGAAGACCGTATCCGTGCTGCCGGACACATCCCTGACGTCACATACCGCGAGATCTATATCCGCGCCGAACCTCTCGGCATTCTTTCTTGCGACGGCGATGGCAGAGGGGGATATGTCATAGCCTCTCACGCTCTCAGCGCCCAAGAGCCAGGCACCTATGGAGAATATGCCGGGGCCGCAGCCGAGGTCCGTTATCCCCTTGTCGGCAACGTTCCCCTCCGCATATGCTGAGAACAGCACGTCGGAAGCTATGAAGGAAGGTGTCGGATACTGTTCAAGCGAAGGGTCCGGACCATCGAATCCCAGAAGGGATTCCAATGCTATCTCCAGTTCCTTCTTCCTCATAGACCTTCATAGAACGGTATCATTAAAAAAAGAAGTGGTTTGAAGAGGCCCCTGCGGGCCGTTTCAGAGAAGCGCTTCCATGACGCGGGCGGCCCTGTTCTCCAGAGTCTCCACGCCCGTGACCTTCTCAGCGTACTCAGTAAGGGCGACGATGTCCTCGTGCTCTATGCAATCCAGCTTGAATCTGCGAGTTCCTGCCATGAGCTGCTTAAGGCCGAGACCGATCCTGTCATTCCAATAGGTGTAGAGTCCCAAGGCCCCCCAGGGTATGTCGGTGCCCAGGGTCTTCCCCTTGTGCTTCTTGGCCAGGTTGCTCGCTCCTATGAAGAACTGCTCCGGCCTCTCGCCATACTGCTTCACGAAGGATGCGGGGAGCTTCCCCTCACCCGCAAGATCCGCGAAGTGCTTGCCCTTCATTGCTGCTGTCAGAGGTGCCCTTGCCATAGCGATGGACTTGACCAGCGGGCCGTCCCCAAGGTCGGAAAGGGCGAATGCCTTGTACATCTGGGTCTCGTTGACGAATCCTCCCGCGAAGGAGAGGTCGGGAACGTACCTGCCCTTAGCCCTCAGGATCCTGGCGCATTCCAACACCTGAGCGTAGAGGTGTATGGTGGGCGTGGACATCTCGTTCATCATGGGCACAGGGGACATGCCGGTGCCGCCTCCGGCGGCATCGAAGGTCAGCAGGTCTATCTTAGCCTCGGACGCGCACTTCATGGTGAAAGCGACAACCTCCGGCTTGTATGCCCCGGTCTTGAGGAAGACGTTCTTCACTCCCTTGGATCTCAGCTGGTCCACATCCTCCAGGAAGGAGTCGTGCTCAGGGAATCCGACACGGCTGTGCCTCTCGAAGGTGCTGAACACTCCGAATCCGAAGGCTGCCTGGACGTCCGGGTCCTCGGGGTCCGGCTCCACTATGTAGCCTCTCTTCTTGAGCTCCAGCGCCTTATCCAGGGATGTGATCCTGACCTCTCCCCCTATGGCCTTGGCTCCCTGTCCCCACTTCCTCTCTATGACCTCGACGTCAAGCTTGGATATGACGTAGTCGTCGACTCCCCCGCGCAGATCCTCCACGTTCGTCTGCACGACGATCCTTCCGTTCTTGCCGTCCCAGTGATCCTTATAGGAGTTCACGCGGAACTCCATATCCTTGGAGCTCTGTACCTTTCCGTTGCTGTACACAGCATCCGAGTCCATACCGCAGACGTTCTCCCCTATGACCTGGCAGACGCCGGACAGAGCAGCTCCTGCGGCCAACTCGCGCCAGAACTTCTTCGCCACTGCCGTGGACCCAAGCCCGGCTATGTGCACGGGCAGGGTCATGGGTATCGGGTGCTTCGTCCCGGCACCGATGACCGTCCTGATGTCTGCGTTCTCGAAGAATGCGACATCAGAGTTCGGTTCTATGCCCTTGGCATTCAGAAGCTCGGCCATTATCTGGAAATGGGACCAGTCTATGTAGAAATCCTTGTTGGAAGATGATGTGCTGGTACCGAAGTACTCGGGGCTGGGGTAGAGCACCTCTCTTCCCCTGAAGGCGGACTTGCCTATCTCACAGAGGGTGTTGCATTCCTCTACGCATATAGGGCACATGCCGCTTATCGGGTTGACATCAGGAACACGACACTTGGTTCCCGTGGTAGATCTTGCGTTATCTATGGAGGCCATTCTTGTCACCTTGCGGCATATTCGCCGCTTGAACGTTAATGTGCACAGGTATGATATAAACTTAATGTTTATTTGTCTGTTCAATTAAAAATACATTAGACATTTGTACAGTATTCTGAATATATCGCAATTCAGTTGGACAAATATCTAATGTTTTCCCGAAGACCTATTCAAAGAAGAAGTGACTGGGCGATTCGGGTTTGGGCATGAAGCATTTCTCGCCTGTTACCTCAAGAGTGCAATCGTATTCTCTGCGCACGTCTTCTATGAGTCCTCTCATGGTCTCCTCGAGACGCTTCGGGGGAGAGACGACTCTCGCATTCAGAATGAGCATCCCCTTTTCCCTGACGTATCGGGATCCGCGTATGTTATCCACCTGCATATCCTTCTGGACCAGGGACATTTTGGCAGCTGCATCCGGGGCCTCAACGATGACCTTCACATGAACCACCGAATCCGCTCCGTACTCCTTGGCCACGCCTTTGAGGAGGTGCGTGCAGAGGGAGTACATGTCGATGTCCTCCGAAGGGGTCATATCGAATGTGCCGGAATACCATCCGAGCTTTGCCTTCTCGAAAGCGAAGCCCGGGTTCTTCTCATTGGTGGGAGCCTTGGCGCTGACCTCATCCGAGAGAACCAGATCCATGATCCGATCCACGTTCCTCAGGTCCGCAGAGGATGTCGGTATGATGCGGGCCTCCGGCAGTATCTCCTTAATCTTATCGGAGATCCTGTCCGCTTTCTCATCACTGACCAGATCGGTTTTGGTGAGGATTATGACCTCGGCCTCCCTTATCTGGTGGGCGGGGATGAGGTCCACCGTGCTCTCTGTCCTCTCTTTCCCGCTGCTCAGTATGTCGAGGGCTCTGACGCAGTCCACGACCACCGTGAACGGGACGACGCTGAACTCATCCGGGTACAGGCTCCTCATGGGGGCGACCACGCTGCTCATTATGTTGGTGGATGTCCCTATCGGTTCGGCGATTATGACATCGGGCTTGCCGGTAACGACAAGATCCCTTGCGTTGGAGACCAGATTATCGAAGTTGGTGCAGAAGCACCCTCCGGAGATCTCTCTGGTGTCCAGTCCGGCCCCTTTGGAGTACTCTGTGTCGACGAGGACGTTGCCCTGATCATTGGTTATTATCGCAACGGTCTTCCCGTGCTTCTGATGCAGCTCTCTCGCCAAATTGACGGCCAGAGTGGTCTTGCCGGCACCGAGATATCCTCCGAGCACCAGCATCCTGGTCTTCTTCCGGTCCATGATATTCCTCAATCTATCATCACTATATTATGTCTGTTCATGAAACTGCATCTTTCACAGGGGATCACGAGCACGCACCTGTCTCCGAAGGCGACACCCTTCAGAGCTTCGATTATGCCCCTGTCCAAAGGCCTTAGGCCGCTTCGCTTGTTGGAGCTGAGGGTCTCTCTTTCAGAGATGCCCAGGTCCCGGGGGACGATCCTCTTCTCCACGAGGGAGGCCATGCAGTGCTCTGCTTCTTCCACCGAGCACTTGTCGCATCTGAGCCCGACCTCGTCTAGGGGACCGTATATCTCTGCCAGCGGATCGACCATGTATATCCTGCGGTCCTTCCCGAGGCATATGTAGATCCCATGGGGGTTGGATGGGGCTATGTACTCCATCCTGGTGCCTCTGACCTTTTTCTCACCCACGACCTTCCAGAAGTCCTGCAGATGGTTCGACAGCTGGTACACGAGCTGCTGATATTTTATATCGAGAGCGTCGGCCAGATCCTGCTTGGTGATCTTCCTCCCTTTGCGGCAGGACCTGAAGAGCTCACCCAGTATGGCCTGTCTCATCTCGTGGTCCGAGACCGCAGTGTATGTGGTCGGGTCCATGTATAGGATCTCCATCTGACAGCTCGCCATGGCTCATGTAATGCGGCATCTGTTCAAATATTTTACTTAATTCTATAACATTCCCAATCTAGTAATGCATATTTAGACGGGAACTTATACGCAGAGCACTGAGATGATAACAGAGGAAGTCGCGAAAGCCAAGAGAGCATCCCTGAGGATGGCCGCTTTGAGCACGGAGACGAAGAACTCAGCCCTGGAGGCCATGGCCTCGGCTTTGAACAAGGGCAGGGACAGAATAATCGCGGCTAACATGATCGATATGGAGGCCGCCGACAGGGAGGTCTCCGAAGGGAGGATGACCCAGGCGTTGGCCAAGAGGCTGAAGGTCGATGGGGACAAGATAGACGAAATGATATCCGGCATAAGGGACGTGGCCAAGCTGCAGGACCCTGTGGGCGAGACCATATCCTCTCTGGAGCTGGACGAAGGTCTGGAGCTCTATCAGATCCGGTGCCCCATTGGGGTCATAGGCACGATATTCGAATCCAGGCCCGATGTGGTCCCCCAGATAATGGCGCTCTGCCTCAAATCAGGGAACTCCGTGGTATTCAAAGGAGGGAGCGAGGCCGCAGCATCCAACAGGGAGCTCTTCGAAACCCTTTCTGATGCCGCAGCATCCACAGGGGTGCCCAGGGATGCTTTTGTGCTGATGGAGTCCAGGGAGGACGTCAGCAGGATACTGAAATTGGACGGGATGATCGACCTTCTGATACCCAGAGGGAGCAATGATTTCGTCAGGTACATCAAGGAGAGCACTAAGATCCCTGTTCTGGGCCATGCTGCCGGGATATGCCACGTATACGTCCACAAGTCCGCTGATGTCGGCAAGGCTCTGAACGTGACCGCAGACTCCAAGATGCAATATCCCGCAGTATGCAATGCGGCAGAGACTCTTCTGGTGGATGCGGAAGTTGCCGAAGGGTTCCTGTCCCGGATCAATGAGGTCCTCGTTAAAGGCGGAGTGGAGGTCAGAGCCGATGCCGAGGCCTTGCCGTACATGGGAAACGCCAAGGCGGCCAGCGATTCGGATTGGGATGCAGAGTACAATGATCTGATACTCTCTGTCAAAGTAGTGCACTCTTTGACAGAGGCTATAGACTTCATCAATCTCCACGGCTCCCATCATACCGATTCGATAATCGCTGAGGACAGGGAGGCGATAGAGACATTCGTTAAGAATGTGGACTCTGCAGACATAATGGTGAACGCTTCCACCAGGTTCGCTGACGGGTACCGCTTCGGCAAGGGTGCGGAGGTGGGCATAAGCACCAATAAGGTGCACTCCCGCGGACCAGTGGGGATGGAGGGCCTGACGATATACAAGTACGTCCTCCTGGGGAACGGCCAGGTAGTGAAAGATTACGTCGGTAAGAATGCAAAGAAATACACCCATCGCAAAATGGGCGGGGAGCTGAGGTTTTGACTGACAGAAGAGCCCTCCTTTCCGGCGTATCCACAATAGTGATCAAGATAGGCACGTCCTCGATAATACGGGACGGCGACGGCGTTTCACAGGAGTTCATGAACTCTGTGGCGCGTCAGGTCAGAGAGCTTATGGATTCCGGCAAGAAGGTCCTGGTGGTATCCTCCGGTGCCATCGGAGTCGGCCTCAAGGCCATGAAGGCCAGGCCCAAACCGAAGGAGGTGCCGATAAGACAGGCCGCCGCCTCCGTGGGGCAGAGCATCCTGATGCAGAAGTGGAGCGACAGCTTCCAGAAACAAGGCCTTACCATAGCGCAGATCCTACTGACCCTGGATTTCTACTCGGACAGGGAGAAGTATCTCAATCTCAGGAATGCCATACAGACACTGTTAGGATACGGGGTCGTACCGGTCATCAACGAGAATGATGTAATCTGCGTGAAGGAGATCGATGCCATGTTCGGCGATAACGATACGCTGTCGGCGTACGTTGGCAGTAAGATGGATGCGGATCTGCTGATACTGCTCTCTGATGTGGAAGGTCTGTATGACAAGAACCCCAAGCTTCACAGTGATGCCAGACTGATAAGTACCGTTGAGAGCATAGACGAGGCCATAGAATCCATGGCCGGGGAGTCCACCTCCCGCGTGGGCGTCGGCGGCATGAAGACCAAGATCGATGCCGCCAGGATATGCGCGGAGGCCGGGCTCTATATGATCATAGCCTCAAGTTCCGAGGATGACCCGATCCTGAAGGCCGCCATGGGTGAGAACATAGGCACGATATTCATCCCCAAGACGAAGGAGCGTAAGAAGCAGACCTGGATAAAGAGTGCCAGGCCCGCAGGCATCCTGATAGTGGACACAGGCGGCGCTGCCGCCCTGAAAAAAGGCAAGAGCCTCCTGGCTGTGGGCATCAGGGAGGTCCGTGGGATGTTCGAAAGAGGCGACGTGGTCGCTATAGAATGCGACGGCGAGATATTCGCGAAAGGGATCCCGGATTACGATTCCGAGGAGATAAACAAGATCAAAGGCCTTCACAGTGACAGGATCGAGTCGGTGCTGGGTCATAAGAGCTATGACGATGTGATCAGGCATGAGAACATAGCGCTTACGCGATAGATCCGTAGTTGCCGGAAGCGCGCCGAATACGGCTTCAGACACTGTGCTTCAGGAAATTCCCCGACCTGAGATCGGTGAAGGCCTGCTGTAATTCTTCCTTTGTATTCATGACGATGGGCCCTCCCCATGAGATCCCTTCATTTAGAGGTCTGGCAGAAAGGAACATGAAACGGCAACCGTTCTTCTCTGCTGTCACGGTAACGGAATCCCCTTCTCCGAAGAGAACCGCGGTCTTCTCGGGAACCATGCGATCATGTATCTCCGCATTTCCCAATATCAGGAAAAGGAAAGCTGTGCTCCCCGGATCGGTATCAATGGTGACGGACCCGCTGTTCAGAGAGACGTCGTAGTATTCTGTCCGGATGTGATGGGTGCTTACGCCCTTCTCTCCCATGAACTCCCCGGATATCACCTTCACTGTCGCATTATCCAGTATCTTGGTCCCCATCATGCTCTCAGTGATATCGAAATATTTCGGGCCGGTCATCTTGTCCTTCTCCGGAAGATTTATCCATATCTGGAGGCCGAGCAGCCTGTCGGCGGGCTGCGGCATCTCCTCATGCAGTATGCCGCTGCCCGCAGTCATCCACTGGCTCTGTCCGGAGGAGATGATGCCTTTGTTGCCGAGGCTGTCCTTGTGATGCATCTCGCCTTTGACGAGATATGTGACCGTTTCAATGCCGCGGTGAGGATGCATGGGAAATCCGGCCACATAGTCTCGGGGATCTGAGGAATCAAAGGAATCCAGCATAAGGAAGGGATCGAAATCGTATACGGTGTCGTGCCCCAGCACCCTGGTGAGGCGGACGCCGGCCCCGTCGACAGCCGGTTGCCCTGTAACGGTCTTTTTTATTCTCCTCTCGGCCATGTTATCCTCAGAGGTACGTGCTTGGGATGATAAAAAACAGTCTCGCCTCACTGCAGGCTGCGCAGCGAGGCGAGGATCCGGGGTAATAGGTTTTCAGGCACCTCAATCCAGGGAGATCTCCCCGTAATGTACGTTCTCCGTGCGGGTAATTATGCACGCATCATCCCTGTGGTCTATGAAGGCCAATTTCATTCCCGGTTTTAGTCCGAGACGGTCTCTCACCTTCTTCGGAATGGTGATCTGCCCCTTTGCTGTCACGGTTGCTATTTCCATGCTTTCCCTCCTTTAGTAAGGAATTCCTTTTTTTCCTTACCTGATAAGCACAGTGTATGACCGGATATAGATACATTTGCAAGGAATCTTGTCCGTGCAAGAAAACCTCGTTCGTAAGGATGCCCCTCGAGGAATCAGGGCAATGCATTACGCAGGGATAAGCCAACGTCCGCAGAAGACGAGCTCTTCAAAATGATCACAGGTGGTGGGCTCGGCCGGATTTGAACCGGCGACCTTCGCCGTGTGAAGGCGACGTCATAACCCCTAGACCACAAGCCCAGCCCGCGAGCCTAGGTTCTATTTTGTATTTAATTGTTGCACGCATCGCATATGCTCTGAACGGAGAAGGAGAGGCCGGATTCGTAAAATAATAAGAGGTTTGCCGTTCTTCCTGAACGGCCGGGATGATCCGCGCTCAGTTCTTCTTGGTCCCCAGCGGCAGGATCTCCTTTCCGTGCACTTCGTTGAGAACCTCTCCGATCCCGGCGTAGAGTGCCGAAAGGGCGAGGATTATTCCGAAGACGGATATGATTCTCGTGAGTATCTCTTCGACACCGATGGCGTTGTTAAGTGCCAGCAGCAGGAAGACGATGGTCAGCAGAGCGAACACGACCCGGATCACTATGGGGGACTTCAGAGTCCCTATGAACATAAGGCCGGTGAAAAGCCCCCATCCGAACATATAGGCAGCAAGGGCCGCCGTGTCAGGTGCAGCCATCATCCCTGTCAAAGGCAGCATTTCCATGAGGCAGAACGAAATCCAGAATGCCCCGTAGGATAGGAAAGCCACAGTTCCGAAGGTGTTCCCGCGTCTCCACTCCATTGCGCCAGCCACGATCTGCATCATGCCTCCGTAGGCCAGACCCATGGCTATTATCATCGAGTTCATGCCGTAGAGGCCCGTGTTATGGACCATCAGGCAGAATGTCGTCAGTGCGAACGCGATCAGACCGAGCGCGCCGCCGTTGCCTAACTTTTCAGTTATATCTCATTCCTCCTTTTTGCGGATGGGCCCGACTTCCCGGTTCGGAGACCATGCGGCACCTGTTCGGGAACAGACCAAAGACTGATTCTATCACTAATATTTAAGTTGTGTAGTTGTAAAACGTAAAAATCTGTTCGGGTTTCGTAGGATATGTAGTTGTTGATATCGAGATTCGTAATAATCATACGAAAGAAAGATTCTGATGACATGCATACCCTTATTTAAACTGGACCGGAGAATAACCACGGAACGGAAGCGCATCCTCTCCGGGCTGCACGCGGGAACATATAAAGCAGGAGACCGCACATTATCGGGGCATGAACATTCCCGAAGATGCGGCTACAGAAGAGGATCGCATGTACGAGGGCGCGCTCAATGCGGTCTTCAACATAGAGAAGAAAGATTACCCCAGCTACATAGGCGGACTCAAGGTCGCCTCCGGTAGATCCTTCGATGTAGTCAGCCCCATAGACCGGACCATAGTCTTCGGGAGATTCCAGGAGCCGGAGGAAGGGCTGACCGATAAGGCCGTGGAGGCCGCGGCGAAAGCCTATGTTTCTTGGTCTGAGACCAGTCCTGCGGAGAGGGCGGGGTATTTTGAGACGGCCCTCGACTTCATCAGGAAGCAGAGGTACAGACTGGCCGGCATACTTACATTGAACGCGGGCATGATCAGGAAGGACTCCCTGGAAGAGGTGGATCGCCTGATAGAGATAATCGAGGACACGTGCGCCTTCGTCCGCGAAGGTGAATGCGATGACCCGACAGGAGTATGGGGTGTGATAACCTCATACAATTCGCCTCTTGCAGCCCCCATGGGATTCGCGATATCGGCGATGCTGAAAGGCAACACGGTGGTTCTGGCGCCTTCCGGGCTGGTCCCTATGCCCGTCTACTCCGTATACAGCATACTTGAGACCGCGCATCTGCCGGGAGGTGTGCTGAATCTCATAACGGATAAGAACGGCACGTCGGCGAAGGCTCTTGCAGAGAACACGGAGCTGGCAGGCATAGCGTTCTCTGGGTCGGGGGTGCTGGCCGAGGACATGATGTTCACGCAGATGAACGTGGATCTGGACTTCATCAACGAGACCAAGGGGATGAACCCCATATTCGTGTACAAACCGGCTCATATGAAGGAGGCGGCCAAGCTCGTTGTGGATTCCGCTTTCACATATTCCGGGCAGAGAATGGACTCCACATCAAAAGTGGTGGTCACAGCTGATGAGGCCGATGCATTCCAGAGGGCTCTCCTCACAGAGCTGAGGAATGTCAAGGTCGGGGATCCGACGGACAGGGAGAGCACAATGGGCCCGGTGATATCCGAGAAGGATATGGAAAGGCTGCTTTGCGCGGCGGAATCCTACAGGGACAATCTGATCTTCGGCGGAAAGAGGCTCAGGGGCGAGTTCCTGAACGACGGCTATTTCGTGTCCCCGGCGGTGTTCGTGGGGCTTCCGGAGGAGCATGACCTCAACAACATGGATAATTCCCTTCCTATACTGTCGATACAAGTGGCACAGGGTCTGGAGGATGCGGTGGAGCTGATAAACTCATCGGAATTCGGCGTATCCGCAGGCATAATCACCAAGGACAGCGCAGCGGCGGAATTCTTCCTGGGCAACGTGCTGGCGGAGGAGGTCTTCATCAACGACTCGAGCAGAGTCGTGGGTCCCGCGCCAAAGGTCTGATGGGAGCTCAGATCCCTCTTATCCGGACGTCCCTGACGTATGCTTTGGCCTTCTCGGCCATATCCATCAGCACAGATTCCGGATAGGGGTCCAGGGCGGTCAGATTCTCATCCAGGCAGTTCTTCGGACGGAATTGGTGAAGCCTGTACCTTTTGGCCCCGCGAATCTCCCTGAATATGTCCTCCATCCCCTCGGGTTTGATGAGGATCGGTACGACAGTGGTCCTGAATTCATAGTCCACTCCCGAGTCCATGATAATCCGGATGCTCCTCCTGATATCAGCAACATCCACCGTGGTATCAGTCACTGAGGAGTATCTCCCGTCCAACGGGGCTTTCACATCCATGGCGATGAAATCCACCATGCCTGCGCCTATAAGGTCGTCAAGAACGTCCGGCATGGTCCCGTTGGTATCGATCTTTATCTTCATGCCCAATCCTCTGAGCTTCTTGATGAGGTCAGGCAGGTCCTTGTTCAATGTGGGCTCTCCGCCGGATATGACGACACCGTCCAGGAAATCAGAGTTGCTCTCAACGTATTCCAATATGCTGTCCAACGGTATGTCCTCTGCCTCCCCCGGATTCAGCACAAGGCCCCGGTTGTGGCAGTAAGGGCATCTGAAATTGCATCCGGCCAGATAGATCGTGCATGCCACCTTCCCGTCCCAATCCAGCAGAGTGGTCTTCAGGAAGCCCGATATCTTCATGCGACGCGGATTAGTGTACGCCGTTATATCGGTTTCCCGTGCATCCTTTTATTGCGGTCTTTTGTGATATGTGATGCCATGACCGTTCGCGTCAGATTCCTCAGTGAGAACAGGACCGCAGAAGTGGAGCCCGGAACCACCATAGCGCAGGCGGCTGCCGCGGCAGGGGTTAATATAAACCTGCCGTGCGGAGGTCAGGGGAGATGTGGCAAATGCTCTGTGACCGTCGGCAAGGAGATCAGGAAAAGAGTTCTTGCCTGCCAGACCCAGGTCGAAGAGGACACGGAGGTCATGACCCAGAAGGCCGGGGAGAGGAACAAGGTCGTCGGAGTTACGGACCACAGGAGGGTCCCGATCGGTGACAAGACACCCGTTGCCAGCGGCTACGGTCTCGCCATAGACATAGGCACTACCACGGTGGCAGTGGAGATTGTGGATATGGACAATCATCTGGCACTGTATAGGGCGACCGGTGAGAACAGGCAAAGGGACAGGGGAGAGGACGTTCTGGCGAGGATGCAGTATTCTGCCGACGGGGGAACCCAGGAGCTCAGGGGCCTTGTTCTCAGCACTATAAACGATCTTCTGCACACATTCACAGAGGGTACCCGGGGAATAAACGCGGTATGCGTGTCAGGCAACACCACCATGACGCATCTCTTCCTGGGCGTGGACCCTTCCCCCATAAGGGAACCGCCATACATGCCGATATTCGTTAAGGCCGAGACCACCGGCAGAGGGAGCGGCCTGGACGTCGGCCCGGACGCCGCAGTCTATACGATGCCGGCCATATCCTCGTATGTGGGCGGGGACGTGGTAAGCGACATCATCGTGGCAGGAATGGATCAGGAGAAGGCGACCTCCATGCTCATCGATGTAGGAACGAACGGCGAGATCGCCCTGGGAAACAGCGAGATGTTGCTCGTCTGTTCTTCCTCTGCCGGTCCCGCATTCGAGGGGTCCAAGACCACATCCGGTATGCTGGCACAGTTGGGAGCGATAGACGGTGTCAGGATAGAGGACGGCATAGTCCGATACACGGTGATAGGCGGAGGGGAGCCGAAGGGGATATGCGGCTCCGGGATCATCGACCTGGTGGCGCAGATGTTCTCTGCCGGGATGATAGACCGGCGCGGGAATCTGACGGAGAAGGCGAACGCGAAGGACGGCGTGTTCACAGTCGCCCCCGGCGTCGTCATAACCCAGTCAGAGATAATGGATATAATGCTCACCAAGGCCGCGATATATTCCGCGGCCAGGACACTGGTCGGAAGCGTGGGGATGGGATTCGGGGATCTGGATAGGATATATATCGCGGGCGGTTTCGGTAACTTCATCAATCTGGACTCAGCGATCACCATCGGGCTTTTCCCGGACGTTGACAGGTCGAAGTACGTCTATCTCGGAAATGCCTCCCTCGGAGGGGCGGTGAATTACCTGCTGTCGGAGAACGTAAGATCCAGGACTGACGAGGTATCATACAGCGCGACGTACCTGGATCTGAGCTCAGAGCACAGATTCTATGATGAATACACTTCAGCGCAGTTCCTTCCGCACACGGACAGGGGGCAGTTCCCTTCGGTGCATTTTTAATCAGGATAGGGAGTCCGTATAATGATGGAATGGAAGTTCGCTACCACGCTGATAGGGTCGATGCCCTTCTCGGAGCCTGAGGATGCGCTGAAGAAGATATTGGACGGGAGGGTTGATTGCCCTTCCTGGCCGCAGCTGTCCAGAGGGATGAAGGAGAGCATGTATGTGCAGACCGGGGCGCATCTTCCCGGTCTCAGGGTGAACGAGGACAAGGTCTTCGTGGACCTGAACGATTATGATCCCACAGAAGTGTACGAGGCCATCATATCCGAGGATGAGGACTTCTTCAAGCCCCCGGAGAAATGCCATGCAGGTCTCTACGGTCTTTTGAAGAATGATGTTTCCAGATTCAGAGCGGTCAAAGGTCAGGTCACCGGGCCCATAAGCGAGGGGCTGCAGATACAGGACACCGACGGACGCTCTGTGATATACGACGAGATGTACGGCGAGATAGTCAGGAAATCCGTCTGCATGACCGCGAGGTGGCAGGCGCGCAGGCTCATGAAGGCGAACGACTGCGTCATAATGTTCTTCGATGAGCCCTCCTTGTCCCTGCTCGGATCGCCCTTCGCCCAGATAAACGAGGATGATGCGGTGGATTGGCTGAATGAGGCCATGGAAGGTGTGGAAGGATTCCGTGCCATTCACTGCTGCGGCAACACCGATTGGGGCATGGTGCTCAGGACCGGACTGGACATACTGAGCTTTGATGCATACAACTACTCCGGCAATCTGGCACTTTACACGGATGATCTGAAGGCGTTCATGGATCGGGGAGGAGCACTCTCCTGGGGGATAGTTCCCAACAGGGAAGAGGACCTGGAGAAGGAAACGGTCAGGAGCCTCTGTGCGAAACTGGAGAAAGCGATGGACAGGCTCCGGAGCAAGGGCATTGACAAACAGCAGGTAGCCAGAAGGTCCCTGCTCACTCCGCAGTGCGGTCTCGAGGGCCTGTCCCCCGGGGCGGTGGACAGCGTACTGGAGCTTCTCAGCGGCGTATCCAGGGAGATGAAGGGGAGGTACGGTTTTTGATAATCGCCCTGGCGGGGAAGGGCGGTGTCGGGAAGAGCACCATATCCTCTCAGCTGATCAGGATGCTCTCCCGGGACGGGGTGGTTCTGGCGGTGGACGCGGATCCCAATTCCAATCTCTGCGACAAGCTGGGAATGGAGGTGTTGGGATCAGTCGGCGAGCTGAGGAATGACATAGTCGATGACCCGGACATAGTCCCGGCCGGGATAAGCAAGCAGGAGTATGTGGCCAACCACGTCCGTCAGATAATATCCGAGGAGGGGAATGTGGACCTCCTTGTCATGGGCCGGCCCCAAGGCCAGGGGTGCTATTGTTTCGTGAACGGCGTCATGAAAGAATGCTTAGCCAATCTGATACCCGCTTACGGGAACGTCGTGATAGACAATGAAGCCGGCATGGAGCATCTCTCCCGGAGGACCCTTCCGAAAGCCGACGTGATAATCTTCGTATCTGACCCCACAAAAACCGGTATCAAGACAGCTTCGAGATTATCAGGCATAGTGGACGAGGTCAGCATAGAAGCCGGGCGGAGGGTTCTGGTGATAAACAATGTCGCAGGGGATGCGGAGAGTCTCATCCGTTACGCCGGAGAATCGGGTTTCGAAGAGGTTTTCGTGCTGCCTCATGATGAGTTCATCTCGAGATCCGCAATGGACAGCGAATCCCTGGATGTTCCTGCCGATACCGATTTCGGGAAGGCCCTTGCCGGCCTGATGAAGAGCCTCACCGGGAAGTGAGCTCCTTCAGATGCTTGGGTATCTGCTTCGACTCGTTGGTGCCTACCAACACCTTCCTGCCGATCATCTCTTCCAGTCTGCCGGACATGCGCGCGACCAGACCCGGCACTATCACCGGGCCGTCCGTCTTCGACAGGACGCCGGACTCCTCGAAGACCTCTGAGACCTTCTCCGGTTCGAACTTCCCGGCAGCGTATGCGGTCAGGACCGAAAGCCCCTCCGTGTTCACTATCTGCAGCCACACGGGTATCCTGCTCTTCTCTATGTCCGCCCTTACCGTGAAGTACGTAAGGGAGAAATTGGTGGTGAACATTATGGGGGAGTGCTCTCCCGGGTTCCCTATGGGATAAAGCGCCTGTTTGACCTGTATCGGGACCTGCGGGTCCGTGTATATGTTCTGCCTCAGAGTCATCAGAGGAAGGGCCTCGTAGCTCTCCAGATTATCGAATATCACGAGACTGCCGTATTTCATGGTGGAGACGGCCGCCATGGCCACAGCGTACTCCCCGCTACCGACCCTGTTCATCAGAGGGTATCCCAAGGGCTTGAATTTCTTCTTCACCGCGGCACGTCTTGCCACGGTATGATCCTCCAGGCACCTTTTGAGGCCGGAGCATCCGAGGTCCAGAACAAGGTCCTCCGTGCCGGCCGCCTTCGCCCTTGCGGAAAGATCCGCCGCCGATCCGAGGTCGTCAGCCCTTATCCCCAGAGGGCATCCGTGCTTCTTGGCCAGGGCCGCCATCCTCTCAAGATTCACGGCATTCGCCCCGTATATCAGGGGCCGCATCTTTCCTATGCAGTCAAGAGCTTCCTCTATCGCATCGACGTCATCGGATTCCAGGATCAGGGGCTTCTTCCATAAGGAGGATACAGCCTTGGCAGCCTCTGCGAATATGGCCGGGTCCCCGCTCACGTTCTTCACTGATATCATGTCTGCAGCGAAGGTCATCCCGACGCGCTCGAAGCTGAGGGAGGATATCGCTTCTATTCTGTCGCTAAGAGCCTTCCCCTTCAGGTCGTCGCATACGGTCAGAGCGTAAGCCGTCTGATTGACGAAGCGGCGCTCGTGGCGATAGAGCACCGTCTCTCCGCCCATCTCCACCGCGTTCTTGCCCGTGCCCACAGTCACTGTGCGCATCGGGGGTGCGGCGGATTCGCTCAGAGCGGTCTTGGACTCCTGGCTGATATGCGGGCAGTCATCTATCTTCGCCTTCTGGTTGGCCAGGAGCATGGCGAAGGCAAGGCATGTGGGCTGGCCGCAATCCTTGCAGTTGGTCTTGGGAAGCAGTTTGAAGAATTCTATGGCGGTGGCCATCAGGACACCCCCGTGAGCTCTTCGGCGTACACTCTTGTCATATCTGCCGCGCCCGGCCCTCTCATTATCAGTATATCGGCTCCGGATAGCATAGCGGCCAGAGCTGTCATGGCCTCCCACCATGCCACCCTGTGCTTCGCATCTCCCAGTGACGGATCGTCAGTGCTCACGGCATCGGCCACGTCCCAGGCTCCCGTGCAGTCGCAAACCATGGGTACCTGTAGCATCCTGTCCCCGGACAGGGCCGCGAGCCTTATCCTCTCGTTCACGGAGTATGAGTAGTCCAGGCCCATGCCCAAGGCGGCCATGAGGGGGTCCATGGTTATGCTGTTCCGCTCTACGCCGAAATCCGTGAGGAGGATATTCATCTGCTTGGCGAGATTTATGTCAAGATTGGAGAATGCAAGGACGGCATGCCCGTTGGACATCGATACGGCGGAGATCTTCTTGTATTCGTGCTCCTCAGTCCTTCCGAGTATCACCTTGGTGCCTTTCATGGCGCCTCCGACGGCTTCCGCTATCCTGTTGTCTATATCGGCAATGCCGCATCCGATGACCATGACAGGCAGGCCCGTTTTGTCGGAGATCCTCCTCACGATGCCGGCGGCATCTTCCGGGGAGGTGCCCTTCTTATCCGGTGCCGCGCCGGGGAATCTGATGCAGATCATGTCCGCGCCGATCTCCTTCCACATATTGGCCCAGTCCACAGGGTCCTTCTGGCGGCCGTCGAACATCTCCGCAGCCATCTCAGGGTAGTCGGTCAGATCATCAACCACCTCGCCCGCTATGATCGGGCGTCTCTTCAGAGTATTCTCAAAGGAGAGGAACGGCATCCCGTCCGCACCTCCGGCAATGCAGTTGCCGAATGCGATCTCCTCTATTTTGCCTGTGTACTTCTCCTTCACCGATGGTATTTCTGCCATTTGATCACCTAGATGAGGGGCTCCATGCGGAGTGCGGGATGGTCAACTTCCGCCATCCATGCCATCAGCCCCTCAGCGTTGTCTGTTATCGTCTCGTCCGCGATCTTGTCCATCAGATCGGGCATGCCTATGTCAAGGCACCTTTTGCGGAGCTCATCTCCCAGCATATCCTTGAGCCGGCTCGGCATCCAGGAGATCCTGGGAAGCCCTCCCTCAGTCGCTATGAACTTATCACTGATCACGTACTTCCTGGCCACACCCATGAATCCCGGGGTCTGCCTTCCGCCCCCTATGGATCCGGCCAGGGTCGAGAATTTCATACCGATCGGGGTCATGCCCAGATAATCCCTGTCTACGAGGATTACGGACTGCATGTCCACGGTCATCGCTATTATCACCTCGAAGCAGCCACAAGACGTCATGGGGGCATCCATGAGGCTGTACAGGCACATCCTAGTAACAGTGCCAGATGATGCAGATGAGACCACATCGTTCACGCCGGCCCACTCGCCTTTGCTCATGTCCAGCAAATCACCCATTCCTACAGGCCTGTTGGGGCCGGAAGATGACAGCTCGTAACCGGCCTTTGCATCCAGCCAGTTTATGGCGCCGCAAAGTCCCAGTCTCTCGGGGGATATGATGCATATGTGGCCCGGAGCAAAGGACTGGCACATTGTACATGTATAGAAGCAGTCCACGAGCTCGTCCTTTAGTCCCTTCATCCTCTCGTCCCTTGCTTCATATATCTCCCTGGCAGCAGGGAGGCGGCATTCGATCTCCTCAAGATCCGTTATTATCGTGACCTGGACGCGGGTCACCACGCTCCCGAATTCCCTTCGGGTGGTGTGCATGAGCATTCTGCCCAGATCGGTAAGGCGGAAGCCCCTTGCGACCGCCTTCTTGCTGATCCTGACCCAGTCCGAGTTCCTCTGCCCGGTGTGCCAGATGCCCTCTGCGAAGTTTATCCCGCTGTGGAATCTGCGTTCCATGACGGATTCCAGGTCACTCTGCATATCCTTGCCGTAGACCTCGACTATCATCGCCAGAGGCATGACGGAGCCGTCAGGTATCTCATCCAGGTCCTTACCTATCAGAAGTATCTTGCCGTCCTCGATCTCATTCTCGTCTCTGGAGACGAGCAATTCGAAGGCGGTGCTCCTGCCGCCCCCCGCTTCAAAGTAAGTATCGGGCTTTCTGAGAACCTCTCCTTCAAAGGAGGGCCCGTAGCCGACAGGCAGGTCCAGAGGCTCAAGGGTGACGGTTATCCCCCTCTCTTCGATCCCGATCTGGACCATCCTCCCCAGATCATCGCTTCTCCTTATGGCCCCCGGCACCTCCGGCAGGTCAGAATCGGTCACTATCGGGGCGCTGTGCATAAGCGCAGCGAAAGCAAGAGCGCATTCCAGTCTGTTAAGCTCTCCTGTTTTGATGACAAAGACCTTGGGCCTCTTGGCAAGGTATGCGGACAGCCTTTCCCTGTCCCCGGGAGCGACACCGCCGAAGGTCAGTGCGGCCCTTACGTCAAAATTGAGAGCGTGCACCACTCCCGCGAAGTCGCCCAGAGGATACATCATTCTGTCAAGTCCCATGGCCACATCATTATCTCTCATCATCTCTGCGTATCCGGGGGAGAGAGTTCCTGAGGTAACAAGACCCAGCATACCTTTTGATTGTATGTCCTTGGCCATCAGTACGACGTTCTCGTTTCCCGTGTCGCCCAAGAATACAGCAGCACCGGGGATGGTCTCGTCCACCAGGCTCAGTCCCAGCTCCCTTATCACACGGTCAGGTATGAAGCCGTCCCTGTCGGCCTCCTCTGCGCCTATGTACGTTATGGCCTCGAGTATGTCCGCAGCGTACATGGCGCTCTCTCCCGCCGCAAGACCGTCCTCCAGAGAGGACTTCTTTGCGGAGCCGAGGGAATCCAGGAGCCCGGCCGCCGCTTCCAGGGTAAGGCGGTCCGTGCCCTTCCAGGCGCATACCGAGGGCACGCCGTATCCCGTCTCGGGATATTCCAGAACAGTGCTGCCTCCGTGCCTTCCGGTGGCTTCCGCCACGGATCTCTTGGCCAATGATACCAAGGCATCGGAACCTTCCGCTGCAAGTGCCAGTAATGAAGGCACATCATGGGCTTTGACGGTTTCCAGCAACAATCGGATCTCTTCTGCGGAATCTATGCCGTACTTAGAGGCGATCTTGCTGAATGCCGCAACGCTCATTTCAATTCCTCGTACTGGGTAAGAATGAATATCCCGTTCATGCCTTCCATGGCATTCTCGAGTTCGATCCGGAATTCGTCCATCGGCATCTTGCATCCGCTGAAATCAGCCACAAGGTCCAATGTCATCGTCTGATAGCATATCTTTATCTTGCTGAACACAGAGATGAGATTGACGTTTTTGGAAGCTATCCAATCCAGTACTTGGGTTATGGACCCAGGGCAGTCCGGGATCTCCAGACCGATCTTCACAAGCTTCGTCTCCCCTTTGAAGAAGGAGATGGAGACGATCCAGGAAGCGTAGTCCGCCACTATCATCACGGACTCGCCCTCGAAGTCCTCGAACACATCGCCGTACTCTACCGAGAGATCGTAGATGTTGTCCTTCAGAGTTATGGGGACCCCCCTCCTTATCTCAATCTTGTCGGAGCGCCCTTCAGTCCTGAACACGCGGCCTATGTCGGCCGGTTTTATCTGTATATGGTCAATCTTGGAAACGGAGGGATCGTTCTTCTCCTTCAGTTCGGCGAACTTCTCCGCCAGGATATTGACCTCTCCCGCGAAGTTCAGGTCCACGAGCATCTTCCAGATTATGATCGTGTCGGATATGCCCTCCAGAGATATGGAGTTCAGTATGTTGATGTCCCTGTCCCCCAGGAATCTGGCCGCCTGGGCGCTGGAGCCCGGCACGTCCTGGATGTACATCGTTATATTCGTAAGGGTCCGGTAGTTCTCCTGGGGGTAGGTGGACAGGATGAGCTCGTATTTCTTCGGGCTCTCGTTGTCATACTCAAAGAGGGTGCTGTAGATGTACCCGCCGTCCACAAGCCCCATCATATCAGCCAGGGTCTTGTCGATCCTTACAGTCTTATCCTTTACCTTATCGAACTCCCAGTTCTTCATCCCCGTCTCCGAGCCCACCTAATTGAATGGAATCATATATCCTTTCTGTCCTGACTCTTAACCGATACGAGGGGGCGCGTCCAACACGGATCGTCATCGTCCTCTCGGCTTGTTTTCTTCGGGGTTCCCTTCCCGGCGTCATCGTCCTGTGTCATCTCTTCCGCCCTTTGGTGAATGTGTACTTGCCGGGCATGCGCATTCTGGTACCGACGGAATATGTGCACACCGGGCATTTCCTGAGGATCTCGGTCTCTCTGCCGTCCAAGGTCGTATTGCTTATCCCGACAAGGGGATTCCTGCAAACGGGGCAATCCTCCGGCAGGTCCCTGTTCTCCGCATCGTTGTAATCGATGGATATGTGCGAAAGCCCCCTGTTTATCGCAAGGCGCCTGATGCGCTCGCCGCTGACACGGTAATCGCTGCCGTCTTTGTTGATCTCCTTCAGCACAAGCTCCGTCATCTCTGCCTGGGACCTTACCTGCTGGTTCCTGTACATGACGATGAATATGGCCTCGGACAGCCGTTCGTCGCTGGGTATGCTGTAGGGCATCAACGATAAAACAGCACACCTGAGTATATATTATTGGAGTAAGGTCTCACCGGCCGGATCAGAGTCTGTGCGGGCCCGGGGAGTGGATTATTAAACAGGTTGATCATCCCATAGGGCGAAGCGGGGGTTGCCGAGCGGCCAAAGGCGCGGGACTTAAGATCCTGTCTTTAGTAGTTCAGGGGTTCGAATCCCTTCCCCCGCACCATGTCCTTCACCACATGCCGAGCAGATACTGCATACCCAAACTCGCTAAAGCTATGGATATCCAGCAGGCGAAACCCATAGCGAGAGGCCCCCCTCCGCTCCTGATCAGTTTTACCACATCTGTGTTGAGACCTATGGCCGTCATGGCGATTATTATCAGGAATTTGCTGAGGACCTTGAATGGCGAGAAAGCGTACGTAGGAACGCCGAACATGCCGGTGCATATGGTGGTTATGATCGATGCGAGCACGAAGAAAGCTATGAAGATCGGGAACATCTTCCTGAGGCTTACTTTGCCGCCGGAACGGTCGGGATCGCTCTTGGTGTAGATGTAGGCAAGAATCAGGGTGATCGGGATTATGGCCAAAGTCCTGGTTAACTTCACTATGGTCGCCTGGTCGAGCACAGTCGTCCCGGTACCGTGGATATCATCCCATGAGGAAGCAGCGGCCGTGACCGAAGAGGTATCGTTTATCGCGGTTCCGGCGAAGAGAGCGAAGCCCTGATCGGAGAGGCCTAAAACGGTGCCTATGGTCGGGAAGGTCAATGCCGCCACCACATTGAATAAGAATATCACGGAGATCGATCTGGCTATGTCCTCATCACCGGCCCGTATGACCGGAGCGGCGGCGGCTATCGCGGATCCCCCGCAGATGGCAGAGCCCACTCCCACCAGGGCGGAGGTCTTTTTGGGAACCCTCAGCAGCCTGTGCATCGCATATGCCACGGCCAATGCGACGGATATGGTCACGACGATTATGGGCAGAGACAATGCGCCCACTTCAGCGATCAATGCCAAGTTCAATCCGAAACCGAGGAAGACGACCGCTGCCTGCAGGACGGTCTTTGAACAGAATGCGGTACCTTCGCGGGTGGCCTCACGGCTCTTCATGAAGGAACCCAAGAGCATGCCCAGAAGTATTCCGAAGACCGGTCCTCCCACAACAGGGATCGCGGAGCCGAGGAACCAGCAGGGGATCGCTATCGCGATGCACAAAGCGACTCCGGGGACAAGGCCCTTCGCTTTTCCTTGAGGACCCCTGATGTCACATCCTCGCTCATCCTTGCAGATAACATCCGCCCCGATTTTAAATTGTTGGGAAGAGGGTAATGGGTTTGAGGGAAGTGGTTTGATCGGCATGCCGATCAGTTCTTCTTCTCCTTGTTGAAGCAGAGGAACCAGTCAAGGCAGTACATGTCCTTGTTCTTGCCCTCCATCCTCTCCTTGGCGCCGGCGCAGGTACCGGGAGCGGGGGAGATGGTGTCATCGCCCGGCATCCAGTTGGCAGGGGTTGCCACCTTGTCGGAATCCGCTTTCTGCAGCGCCTTTATGACCCTGACCATCTCGTCGAAGTTCCTCCCGGTGGACAGGGGGTAGTAGTGTATGCATCTGATGATCCCGTTGGGGTCTATGAAGAACATCGCCCTAACGGCCTTCGTATCGGAGCTCTTGGGCTGTATCATTCCGTATTTCTTGGCCACATCCATCTTTATGTCCTCGATGAGGGGGAATTTGACCTCTATGTTCTTCATGTCCTTCCACTCGAGCTCCTGGATCTTCCTCAGCCATGCGATGTGGGAGGTAAGACCGTCAACGGAGAGGCCCACAAGCTCTGTGTTGAGCTTTTTGAGGACCTCGGCCCCGTGTGCGAAGGTCATGAACTCCGTGGTGCAGACCGGTGTGAAATCGGCAGGGTGCGAGAACAGCACAACCCATTTCCCTTTGTAGTCCGAAGGGAAATTAATCTCTCCCTGAGTGGTCACGGCTTTGAATTCTGGTGCTTTGTCCCCTATCAGGGGGAGCGAACGATATTCTTCTTCCATTCTTGATTACCTCAAAAGTGAGACGGTTTGAGCGTATAAAAAACCCGTCTAGTTACTATTTTCGGGATAAAGGGAGGATTGGATTATATCTGCGAATTCAGATTACCTTGGGAGGCATTTTCATGTCTGCTGAAGAAAACAGGAGAAAATTTAATGTACAGGTCCTCGAGACGTTCGCGGCGCTGATAACGTCCGCCTTCGGTCTTGTGGCAGCACTGTCTTGGAACGAAGCGATCAAAGCGGCCGTCGCCGAAGCGTTCGGCGCGGCCGACGATCTGATGGGCATGATGATATATGCGATCATAGTGACCATTCTCGCGGTCATAATGACGATACTGATCGCCAGGACCTTGGCCAAGGCCAAAGAGAAGCTCTGATCAGGTACTCAGGGAATAATCAAACCTCTTACCTTTTCACTATATTCCCCTTCGGGCTACCTTTAAGTAGATTAACCTGTGTCATCAGCTAGGAGTTTTATCTTGGTAGGAACAGGAAGCGGTACAAGAAGCGGTACGGGCGGCAGCACCAATAGCACCACTGGTGGGGGCGCCAAACCCCGCGGCAATTTCAAAAAGCGCAGAACAAAGGTGAAGGAGCATTCGAAAAGGCAGGCCATGCTCAACACGCACAGAGTGACGCCCTTCAAATACGACCTGAACGAGATAATGGTCTCGACCCAGATGGATGAGTCCAAGGCATCATCCTTTACCGCATCCGTGATAGCCAAGGCGACGCGCATATCTTCGAAGGATGCCAAGGATTTCGTCAAGACCTTCGTAGAGGAAGGGGATCTCACGAAAGAGGAATCCGACAGGATATGCAGATTACTGGACAGATACAGCAAGTATCGCTGATCCGGGAAAGTGTTTTCTCACTTTTTGCAACATAATTTCATTCAAACAATTTTAAACAAAATATTGTTCCATTACACCTTTCAAAAAAAGGTTGTATGGAACATCGTTGCATTTTATCACAGACAACGTATATATAGAGTCCAAAGAATAACACATCGGGATTACTATGGGCTACGAAGAATTATTCCCCACAAACGATCTCAACGGATGGCATGCAAATGCCGCCAAGAGATTCGCAAGCCCCTTCGTGGACAACTACCACGACAGAATCGACGTTGATCCAATCATACTGTCGAATGCTGCCGTGCAGTGCGGGTTCACGATCAGGGACTTCTATGAGAAACCGGAACTAGGAATACACTGTGTCGGATACATATCCGAGCTGTTCGACCTGCTGCCTGTCACGCACTGGTTCTTCTCCCTTCCATGGGTAAGAGAAATGGGCCTGACTCTGGTGTACAAGGACACGCTCCCGCCGGTATCCACCGGACCTATATACGAGCCGACCGCAGAAGGCATCGAGAGCATGAGGGTCATCGAGAAGGAAGAGCTCATGAAGGGAACGACCATCCCGCTGTACTTCGGTCTGTATGACTATGTGCAGAAGAACCTGCCGCACACGCTGGTCCCCATTTCCTATGGGTTCGACCTCGTCGGAGCGCCCGCAGAGTTCGTCGGAGTCGAGAACTTCATCATGTGGACCTTCACCGAGCCTGACCTGGCGCACAAGGTCGTCGACAATTTCGTCGAGACGTCCATAAACGGTGCTGACATCCTGTCTGACAAGTACGGAATGGCCATGCTGATCGTCGGATCCGTTCTGGCGAACAACGACATATTCGCGGACGAGCAGGTAGAGGAGTACTCCGCCAAGAAGATGGGCTACTATGTTGACCAGTGCTTCAGGAAAGGAGCAGGACCTCAGATATTCTACCACCTGTGCGGTAACCACGAGACCTCTTACAAGGTGTTCAAGGACAACCTCGTATGGTCTCCGTTCAACGTTCTGCACATCGGATACAAGGGTCCCAAGGAGTTCCCTGCAGAGCTGCTGAAACAGGAGTTCCAGGATGTTACGACCTGCATGGGTTCCGTCGACACCAAGCTCATGATCAACCCGAACCCGAAGGTAGTGTACGAGCACTCCAAGGAGTGCCTCCTTGCCGGTCGTGACGCTAAGAAGGGATTCATTCTGGGAACAGCATGCGAGACGCCCCCGTACACGATACCGGGCAACCTCCTCGCTATGACCAGAGCTGCTAGGGACTTCGGTACCTACGGAACATGGTGAGGTGACAGAAATGGCAATAACATTCAGCGACGCCGCGAAGGCCAGCATGGAAGCCAAGGGCCTGAAGGAAGCCGACATCAAACAGGTGGTGGAAGGCGCAGGGAAGGACAGGATCTACAACGGTGAGAAGTTCATCGCCAAGAGGAAGATCGGAGACCTGACCGTTTACGCCGACTATTCTGAGAAGGGCGACAAGACCGTCGTCAACTCGGTGTACAGCCACAAGCTTGCCATCAGGGACATAGTTCTTACCGGTGAGGAGACCGCCTGGAAATACTGCAAGAACAACAAGCCCGTCATGAAGGGTCACACCGACCTGGAGTACATGGGCGCAGTAAGGTCCGGCCCCTCCCTGGTAGAGCCCGAGTCCGGTGAGTCCTGGTTCGAGGAGTACCTCGCAGTCGGTGCACTCGCCACGGCAGAGGCCCTTTTCCAGCAGAAGAGAGCATAATCCGGTAACGGATTCCGCCAAACCTTTTACTTTTACTTTTATTTTCCGAATTCAGCAGTTGTTATATCTGAGTAAACGTCTTCCAGTCTCCAATGGCTAATAAGATAGGTGAGACGGATGCCCTGTGCCCTGTGTGCCTGAGGACCATACATGCGGACAAGGTTGAGGAGGGCGATGATGTCTTCATCGTCAAGAGCTGCCCGGACCACGGGGAGTGGAAGGTCAAGATCTGGTCCGGCGCCGAGAATTACAAGTATCTCTATGAGTTCGCGGCTGTTCCCAAAACGCCTAAGAAAAGAGCGGTGGGTGAGATAAAGGACTGTCCTCAGGAATGCGGCCTCTGCGAGAGGCATCTGCAGCATTCCTGTCTCGTGGTCGCCGAGGTGACCAACCGATGCAATCTGAATTGTCCGATATGCTTCGCAACGGCAAACGGCTGCGGGTATGATTTCCACCCCGACATGGAAACCATAAGAGGGATGTTCAAGACGATCGTCGATTACGTCAACAGCCCCCGCTGCGTTCAGCTGTCCGGAGGAGAGCCCACGGTCAGGGACGATCTCCCGGAGATAGTCAAAATGGCCAAAGATATGGGCATTGAGCACATAGAGGTCAATACCAATGCCGTACGCATATCCAAGGACCTCGAGTATCTGAAGAGGCTCAGGGATGCGGGCGTTGACGATTTCTACATGCAGTTCGACGGTACGAATGATGAGATATACATGAAAACGAGGGGCAGGCCCCTTTTCGAAGTCAAGAAGAAAGCGATAGAGAACTGCAAGGAAGTCGGAGGCATAGGGATAACTTTGGTGGTGACCGTTTCCCCGGACATAAATCTTGATTCGGTGGGCGATATCATCAAATTCGCGGCGGATAACGTACCCGTTGTGAAAGGGGTGCATTTCCAGCCGATAGCCCATTTCGGAAGGTATCCTGTGGAGCCAAAGGACGAGAACCGCGTACTGCTCCCGGATCTGGTCAAGGCCATCGAGAAACAGACGAAAGGCATGCTCAGGGCTGACAATTTCATGCCCACCTCATGCTCCAACGTTCACTGCGATCTGAAGTCCCTTTCCGTGGTCCTGCCCGACGGGAGCCTTTTTCCGCTGACGACAATGTCCCTGGGCCCGCCAAAGAAGACGGATAATATCGCCGATAAGACCAGGACTGAGGTTTCCCAGTACTGGAGGGTGATCGAGGACACGATGGACGGAGGCAATGATACTGAAGACAATTCGTGGAGATCCTTCGTCAAGAGGGCTAAGACACACTACCTGACAGTCTCAGCCATGGCATTCCAGGACGCATGGACCGGTGAGACGGAGAGGTGGGAGCGCTGCTGCATCCATGTGGTGACTCTGGACGGCAAGCTGATACCATTCTGCCTTTTCAACGTCACATCCAAGGACGGGACCACGCTATATCGCAGGAAAACATTCTGCGCGTGATCTACTTCCGGTAGTATCCGAAGGAGTTGTGGTAGTTCTTCACCACACCGTTCATGTAGTTAGAGATGAACTTCTCCTTCTCCTTGGTGTTGACGATGAATCCCTGTATGGGGAACTCGGTGTCGCAGTGTATGCACCTGACATACTTGCAGTTCTTGGTGCTCTGAGGGCAGGATCTGCAGGCTATGGCTCTTGACTGAAAGAGACTGAATTCCTTTCCGCACTTCGGGCATTTGAACCTGTGCGCGGCGGACAGCATCTGAGGCGTAACGCCTGATCTTGCCATTTCCGGTGTGAGCGTCATTTTAACAACCCTACTAAAGACCTCCCCATATTTACATTCAGCGGATTGCGCCTCCCCGACATAATCTTATATCGTCGTGCCAGTCCGACATCTTATGGAACTCTTGGACTCCATGAAGGCGTTTTTCGTAAGGCGCATGCTCCTTTCGAGGAAGGTGCCCAAGGACTGTGAGAATCCCTTGGAAGGATGGATGGCCATCAAGGCCAGGGAAGTTCTGAAGAAAAGCGGTTCCAAGTTCCCGGCGTCCGAAAGGACGGACACGATAGGCAGAGAGGAATTCGAAGAGTACCAGCTCCTGAGATTCAGGGAGCAGATGAAGTACGCGGAAGCGGAAGCGCCCCATTACAGGAGTCTTTACAAGGACGCAGGGATAAGGCCCGAGGACATAAGGACGTATGAGGATCTCGAGAAGGTGCCGTTCACATACTCCCACGATCTGGCGGAGAAGCCGTATTCCTTTTGTGCGGTATCGGTCACCAAGCTTGCGAGGGAATTCACCACCACCGGCACGACAGGCCGCAGGAAGACCATCGGATTCACGTCCGGCGACCTCGTCGGCAAGGTGGATATAATAGCATCCGCCCTTTCCAATATAGGCATGAGGAAGGGCGATTCCCTTCACATCATGTTCCCCACAGTCTCAGCCTGGGATCCCAGCCTGATGATGTCCGCCGCATGCAAGGTTCTCGGCTACGGATCGTCCACGTGCTCGGACACAGACATAGCCATGCAGATGAAGGTCATGAGGGAGGCAGGGTCCACCCATATAATCGGCCTTCCGTCATTCATCTACAGGGTCACCGCCCTTATGGGGAAGGAGACGGACCTCAAGACCCTGGGCATAAAGAAGATAATATCCACCTCTGAACCCCTGTCGGAGAGCGTCAGGAAGACCTTGGAGGAAGCATGGGGATGCAAGGTTCTGGATGTATGGGGCATGACGGAGATGGGGCTCGCCTGCGCCGTTGAATGCGATGAGCAGGACGGCCTGCATACAGATGAGGCGAACATACTCTTCGAGGTCATAGATCCGGAGACCGGGAAGCATGTGCCAGCCGGGCAGGAAGGGGAGTTGGTGGTGTCGGGTCTGAATTCACAGGGGACCGTTCTCCTCAGATACCGCACTAATGATCTGGTGTCCATGCAGGACCCGCCCTGTGATTGCGGCATGTCCTTCAATAAGAAGCTGAACAAGCCCCATGGCAGGATCGACATGCAGTCCAAGGTGGGCATGGGCTACAAGGTATACCCTCTGCTGTTCGACGAGGTCCTTTTCAAGGAGAATGACGTCGTGGAATACCAGCTGAAGATAACCAAGGAGAATTACAGGGACGTTCTAACATTCGAAGTGGAGACTCCAGCCCCCAGCCATGAGCTGGAAGAGCGGATAATCTCCTTGGTCTCCTCGGTGAGGGAGGTATCGGACGGTATAGCTGAGGATCTGATCGAAAGACCCAGAGTCAGATTCGTGGACGTAGGTCTCATGGAGTACTCAGCCAAAGCCAAGAAGATAGTGGACCTGAGAGAGAATTATGACTAGGGCCCCTTGGACGCTTTGACGACCTGATTCAGAAGACCGTTGTCATTGCAGTGTTCAAGGAATGTCCCGGTAACGATCATATCGGCCCCCGCCTCCCTGGCAGCCTTCGCGGCCTCCGGGGACCTTATGCCGCCGCCCACTATGAGGGGGACAGAAAGGACCCCTTTGACCGCTTTGATCATCTCGGGGGGAACCGGGCGGTCGGCGCCGCTTCCCGCTTCAAGATACACAAAGCTCATCCCGAGATATTCCGAAGCGAGAGCGCATGACATGGCCTTCTTGAGATCATCTCTTTTCACAAGATCGGCTTTCCCGACCTCTCCCACCTTCATTCCCGGTTCTACGACGATGTAGCCCATGCTTATGGGCTCTATGCCGAGCTTCTTCACCGCAAGGCTCGTGTGTATCTGAGCCTTCATCACGTAGTTCAGATCCGTGCTGTTGATCATGCTCATGAAGAATATGGCATCACAGTGGGCGGAAAGGGCCTGGGGCCCCCCGGGGAAGAATATTATCGGAAGCCCGGTCGCCTTCTTTATGGCTACAGCCGTGGCATCCAGATTCTCCTGTGTCACGCCGGTGGATCCGCCGATCATTATGGCGTCAGTGCCGGCCTTCTTGCATTCAGAGGCTATAGCCGCAGCCTCGTCCGGCGTCTGCTTGTCAGGGTCCAGAAGGGACATGTGGAGTGTTCCTTTGGAGACACCTTCCATGAGATAGTTCTTAACATTCATGATAATGCTCCGAGCACGAATGCCACAAGGGCTGCGAACATGGCGGTCTTAGCCGTCTTCTGAGCCTTGTGGGGGTCCCTGAAAACAAGCCGGGCGGCGTATATAAACATTGCATCGGCGAGCAGTACGGTCAGATAAAGAGCGCCCAGCCGGCCGTCCAAGAAAGGCCAGAGGCTGAGGAGGGGCCCGGCGATGAAGAATGCCGCAGATACGAATGCCGCATTCCTCTCGCCTATGCTCATGGGCAGGGTGTTCCTCCCCTCATCCCCTTCCATATCCTCTATGTCCTTGGCCACCTCTCTGCCTGTCGTGGCCAGGAAAGCCATTACTGCGAATACTGCCACGTCGGTCATGTTGCCGACCACAGCACCGCCGAAGAGGAAGACCATGCCTGTGAGCACACCTATCGTCAGATTGCCTATGAATCCCCTCTGCTTCAGCACCATCTCGTATGATATCATCAGAGCGCATGCCACGACGACGATGCCGGTCAGCAGGAGACTTCCCATGAGCACTGAGATCATACATGCCAGCACAAGGGAGGCGAGACCGACCCTCAGGGCACTGCGCGGCGCGATCTCCCCTGAAGGCACAGGGCGCTCGGGATGCGCCGTTCTGTCTATGTCCCTGTCCACATAGTCGTTGACGGAGTTGCCTCCGGCCATGACGGCAACGACGACAAGACAGGCTATCGCTATATTGAGCCAGTAGCTTCCAATTCCCAGACCCTCGGCTACGAAGGCACCGGCGATCACGCCGATGAAACCTATCACTGCATTCCCGAGCCGGAATAGCCTGAGGTATCTGTTCACGCTGCCGTAACAGCATTGGGGATATAATTAATTCAGTTCCTCAGCACGTGATAGTATCTGGACAGGGATCCGTGGACTCTCTGCACATGAAGACCATCCATTTTAAGAGGGGAAGGGTCGAGTTCGTGGGGAAGCACGACGCCCGCGGTCCCGCCCGGTCTCAGCACTTCGCTGAAGGATCTCATGGCTCTGGCATATATGCTGTCGATCTTCTCCCCCCCTGTTTTCGTGGACCTGCCGTAAGGCGGATCGGTGGCTATGACGTCCACAGGGCCGAACCTGGGGCCTATTTCCGAAATGTCCAGAACATCGCTGTCCTCCAGATCAAGGTTGAAGAAATCCATGTTCTCCCGGGTCCCGGCGATCATCTCAGAGTCGAAATCGGAGGCCGCGGCCCTGATGCCCATGGATGCCGCCTCGATCACTATGCCGCCTGTGCCGCAGAACGGATCCAGAAGCAGATCCCCCTTCCTTGCACCTGTAAGATTTATGAGTGCTCTGGCATATTTCGGATGCAGGGATATCGGGGAGAAGAACGGCCTCTCGCTGACCTTCCTGTTCTCCAGAGATTCCCTGTCTACGGTCCTTTCGGACAGGAAAACGTGGATCATGTCGCTCATCAGGACACGGACCTCTATGTCCGGGTCTTTGAGTCTTACATCGTTGCTCACGGACAGTTCCTTTCCCAGTTTCCTCACGAGGTCCTGAGAGTCTATATCCCTCATCATCCCCTCGAACCTTCTGCACCTTACGGAGAATGTCCCTTCCGGTATGCGTATGCTGCCAAGTCCTGACAGGTCGTTGGGGCTGAAGGAGCCCAGATGCCTCCCTATGTGCCTTGTGAGGGATATCCTGTCCGCTATCGGCTCCACAGCATTCTCTTCGAATGACGCTATGAAATAGCCTGGCCCGGAGGACAGCGCTCTGAATCCCGGTGCTTCCGCTCTCAGGCAGCCCATGGCCTCGGCTGAGCAGAGGCTGCCGTGTTCTCCGGAAAGCTCAAAAAAGAAAGGGGAGGGGCTCACGCCCCTCCAATGTTTCAGTCTTTAATACCATCTTCGGTTATGGTGAAGACAGCCTCGCCCTCGGGCATATTGGGTGAGTCTATCAGCCTGGCCACTCTCTTACCTGCTTTGCCCTTGCGCAGATAGATACGGAATGTGGCTGTGTGACCCACGATATGACCGCCTATCGGTCTGGTGGGGTCCCCGAAGAACGCATCAGGCTTGGATGATACCTGATTGGTCACGGCTATGGCCGCGTTGTTCAGCGTGGCGAAGTTCAGCAGATCGTGCATGTGACGGTTCAGCATCTGCTGTCTCTCGGCCAGAGCGCCCCTGCCTATGTACTCGGCTCTGAAATGAGAAGTGAGCGAGTCGACGATGAGCAGTTTGATCTTCTTGGTCTTCGACAGCTCCATGGCCTTGTCGACCAGCAGTATCTGATGCTGGGAGTTGAAGGCCCTGGCCACATGTATCTTCTTCAGAACCTCGACGGGATCAATGCCCAGATAATTCGACATCTGGACGATCCTTTCCGGTCTGAACGTGTTCTCGGTGTCGATTATAACGACCTCCGAATCGAAACCTCCCATCTCCTCGGGGAGAGTGGCGTTCACTGCCAGCTGGAAGCATATCTGGGTCTTGCTGCTGCCGAACTCTCCGAAGAATTCTGTTATGGCCTGGGATTCAAGACCTCCCCCCAGAAGCTCATCCACGGCCTTAGAGCCTGTCGTGAGCTTGGTGACGCTCTTCCTTCTCTCCAGGATGTCCTCTCCGGTCTCGAAGTTGCCTATGTCCGCACAGACCTTGGCCCCTTCGATGATGTCTGCAGCTTTCTTGTCGCCTATCTCGCATTTCTCGGCCAGATCGGCCGGGGAGGCGACAGCTATGGCCATCAGATCGTCGTAACCCGCTTCACGGAGTTTTTCTGCTATAGCCGGTCCTACTCCTGGTATATCTTCAAGGGTTTTGTTGACCATTTCATAACCTCAGGCTTCGCTAAACAGTTCAGGTATTTAAGCGGGGAAAGGGGGGTGTCCGAAAGCGGGCGAAAACGGAGGTCCATTATAAAACTATAAATGGAAGACATTGATTGTGGACTGCAATGGCTAAAAAGAGAAAGCGAACCAAGCCGAAGGAGGAGGAATACAAGTTCGTACCTCCGGACTTCGACGAGAGAGAATTCATTCTCAAGGACATCTACGGAACGAAGATCCTGCTGGTGGTTTCGCTCCTCGCAGTCCTGATCGGTATCGCCGCATCTTTCATAGACAAGGCGTGGGAATGGTACGGCGGCATGCTGCTGTTGATTCTTGCGATCGCAGGCATGAAGGAGTTCCTGAAGCTGCTCAGGTTCGATATGGACCTTATAGAGACGAAGACGATGCTGGGGAATTATCTCCTGTTCTTCTTCCTGTCCCTGGGCACGTGGATACTTCTGATCAATCCGCCCTTCGTCTGATTCAGATCTCCCAGGGCAGCTTCGGATCGAGAAGCTCCGTCAGCAGGCCGGCGTCGGCCATTGACAGTGTGTCGTCGTGATCCAGGATCCTCATGGTTCCCGGGTCGATCTCCCTTCCTATGCCGGAGAACACAGCCTCTTCCGCAAGCATCTCCGCTGCGGTGAAGTACATTCTTTCAGCTATGACTTTCCAGACCCCGTCCTCAATGAAAGGCTCCCCGAATTCGTTGGTCCTCCATTTCTCGAGGAATGATTCCGCGGACCCGACCCATACGGGGGGGCCCACGTGCTTGAACGTCTTGGACAGCAGGTCCCTCTCCAGTTCGAATATGAATGCAAGTTCCTCGTTCCCCAGGTCATGGACTGTTCTCAGCACATTGAATGAGAAGGCATCCAGCTTTTTCGAAAGCGCATATCGGGTCTTCCACATCTGAGAATGCAGGTTGTCCTCGTTTATGTCGGGTCTTTTGAATGTTGCGGTCAGAAGACGGCTTCCGTGCACTTTCACAAGTCTTCTGAGCTCGGCCGCGGGCAGAGGCACTCTGGCACTCGGGAAGAAGAAATTCTCTGACGGGTTGCTGAGATACGCTTTGCATGCGGTTATGAAAAGAGCGAATGTATCCACGTGGACCGCGGATGCGACATTCCTCCGCGGGTCCACCGGGTCGTAGAATACCAGGGGTGCCACCATGGGCGGGCCCTTTTTGTCTATGGCTATCGAAATGCCCTCCTTCCAGGCGGCTCCCGCCTCGAGGACGGCTCTGAAACTGCCGTAGCGTATGACGAGGAGTTCGCACAGATATCCGGAGAACCCCCTGTTGTTGGGCTCGGCTCCGTAGGCCCATATGCCCTTCATAAAGACCTTGAGAAGGCGTATCTGGTCCCTCATGGCCGCGTCCGTATTGGACAGCACATAATCGGTATGGAAAGGGGTCCTGTCGACAGCGGAGAGCATCTTCTCCGGGGATGTCACTTTGTAGCACGGGACCATGTCCACCTCGAAGCCGCCGTATCTGCCGGTTATGTACGGGTGCTCGGCATACATCCTCTTCCCGCCGAGGATGTCCTCTCCGATCCGCAGACCCTTTCTCTCCATCTCCTCCCGTGATGTCCCGTTCGGGAACATCACAAAAAGATCTATGTCCGGGTCTGTGAGGAAAGTCCCCTTGGCCACGGATCCCACGCATCTCACATCGGCTGAGATGTTGTTCTCTTCGAGATATCTCTCCGTCTCGGCCTTCATTCTCTCTGTGGTAGCCCTTATCTCTTCCGCAAGCTCGGGACCGGGCACGATCCTCTGAAGCACTGCATCCTCTATGCTCACGGGCATGCTCAAGGGTTCTGCTGATTAATCCTTTGCTATTTATCTACGCAACGTGTTAACGCAGGTATATGCTTCGTTGCAAGGACTGCGGGAGAACATACGAAGACGAGTCCCTGAGATACTGCATGAACTGCGGTGCCCCTCTTCAGGGCCCGGAGAGCATCCATCCTGTTTCGGGGAGGGCCCGTAAAAAGAGGATGATGATCCTCGTTGCGACATTCGCCGTAGCCGCGGTGCTGATCCTGGCTGCCGGCCAGTACTTCCTTCGTGAGGAAGAGGAGCCCGGGAGTATGGTGCGCACCAACACCTGGGTGTTTGAAGTTGACGAGGCCGTGTACAGTCTGGAATTCGAGATAGATGCCGATGACCTCAATGCGGCCAGGAGCAGCACCATAGATCGCTCCGGTTCCTCATCCCCCACCACCTATACGGTCGGCTCGGGAAGCGATGCCAGGGAGGTCTTGGCGGTGGAGGAGTACATAGTGGTCGGGAACACAGTCACGAATTTGGAGATCCTCCTGAGGGACGTATTCCCGTCCAGTCACGGCATCGCCGGCTCCGCGAATCCGGAGTACGCAACATTCCTCATAAATTTCTGTCAGAGCCGGGGAACCACGGGCGACGGGAATATGAAGTACCTTTCCGACCGGAGCACCCACGGCACTGATGAGTATTGGAACTATCCCGTGGAGACCCTGGACCTCATGGGCGGCGACTGCGAGGACACATCCATCCTGATGGCCGCTCTCCTTCGTGCTGCAGGATTCGATTCAGGCATAGCTCTTCTGCCCGGGCATGCTATGGCGATAATCGGGATGGAGCCTGCGAAGGCCCCGGATCCTTTGGCCGGCGACGAGCTTCTGGTTTACGGCGAGGATTACGTCAAGAAGATGGTCTTCAATTCAAAGGAATATTGGATGCTGGAGACAACGAACTCCCGCTTCCTTCCAGGTGTGATATCCGGCGTCTATGCATTCTCGACGTTCCATCTGTTCCCTTCCGAGTCCGATGCTGTCTATTTGACTTAGATAGCTTCGAATGAGACTGAGTAACCGAAGAATCCCCGCGGGTCAGAATCTCCGCCGGAATCATCCGTGTGATCTTCTCCGACAGGGATATTGATCTTTATCCCCTGGCTGCTGGAACCCCCGGAGGGGGAGCCGTCGTCATACAGATCCAGGATATCGTCGCCTGAGCCGTTAGAGAATATTGCAGGGCCATCATAGTCGCACATGAATATTGTTATCGATACCGTCGTCTCCCCCACCGGCACGTAGAAAACGGCTGTTGTGTATTCAGTCGGGAATATCTTGTTCAGTTTCGCCGTCAGAACGTCTGTATGTACGGGGGCAGAGCGCGTCGAATAGTAGCCCAGGGGGTCTTCCGTGTCGATCAGGAGGAATCGCATATCTCCGCCGTAACTTACCTGGAAATATACTTCTGCGTCATCGTCATAGTCGTTGTCGACCGTCCCGTCGGCATCCGTCACAGTGTACCAGTTCACCGTGAACGTCATTCTGTAAGAGTTCTGCTCCCGGAAGAGAAGGGGCGCCGCCGCAACAGCGAGGATGAGGATCGCAACAACCACGAATACGGCTATCCACCTGACAGGCCGGGGCCTCTTGGGCACCGCATCCGTATTGGAGCCGCATTGGGGGCAGAACACGTCCCCTTCCCCCAACTCCTTGCCGCAGTTTCGGCAGAACCTCATGTCTGAGGATTATAATCACGATATATCAACATGTGTCGGATCAGATATTCCAAACGGGATTCCAGGATCCGTCGCGGAGGGGCGCGCTGTCCATTCTCACTTTCTCTTCCAGATCAAGAGTCATGAGGTCCCTTCCTGCTATCGTACGTATGCCTGTCGCCTCCTCCACCTCCCGTGCCTGTGCGTCCGCATCGCGTCTGAGCATAACGATGCCCATGTGCACGAACACGGCAAGCTCCGGTTTTACGATATCGATGAATTCGTAGGCATCGTCTGTGCACAGATGGTATTTTATGCGGTTTCCGGAAGGGGTTGTAACGGGCAGAAGGAGCACACGCGCACCTTTGTGCTGAGCTGCTATCTCTTCCGAATATGACGTGTCGCTGACATACGAGACTATTCCGTCCCCGGTGTCGAATCTGAAGCCCACGTTGCAGGGGTCGCTGTGGTCGGTCTTCGTGATCTCCGCGGGTATGCCGCATATCATCCTCCGGTCCCCTGCCTTAACCAGGTGCCTTCCGGAGGCAAGTCCCTGGTGATACTTCGATATGCACGGTCCGAGCCCGCCGGACCCTTCGAGGACGCTCTTGGTCCCGTACAGCTCCCCGTTCCTGACCCAGCCCCCGCGGCTCATGCCCTCTATCGCCACTTCCGCATCCGAATAGTGGTCTGGATGGCAATGGGAGATCACTATTCCGTTGGTCCCTTCCAGGTTGTATCCGATCCTCATCATGTTCACAAGGGCGCCCGGTCCCGGGTCGACATGCACCCACGAATCGCGGGCATTCAGCAGGAAACCTCCGGTGCTGCGTGCCTGGAACATCGTGGTGTGCCGTCCCCCGCCTGTGCCTAGGAGGATGAGCTTAGAGGGCATAGGGGCCAATCGCCTAAAGGATATTTCAGCCTTAAGGCGGAAACCGTTAATATCAATCAACAGGATTAGACGTCATGCTGACTGTTATAAGGGATGCCTGGATCGTTACCCAGGACGATTCCAGGAAAGTCGTTCGCGGAGATGTCGTCGTAAAAGGCGATAGGATATCATCTGTGGGGCCCAGGTACGAGGGTTCTGCCGACAGGGAGATAGACGCCTCCGGCGACATAGTCATGCCGGGGATGATAAACACCCACACCCACGTGGCCATGTCCGTTATGAAGGGGTCCTTGGATGATATGACCTTCCAGGACTTCCTGGACAGGGCTTTCAAAGTGGATTCGGAGAGGTCCGACAAGGACATAGGGATAGGTGCCAGGCTGGGATGCATGGAGATGATCCGCGGAGGAACGACAACCTTCGTGGATCTTTATTATTCGCAGGAGGTCATCGCCGAGGCAGTCAGAGAATCAGGCATAAGGGGGGTGCTTTGCTGGTGCTGTTTGGATGAGGAGTTCACGACCCAGAAAGGCAATCCTCTCAGCAACTGCAAGCATTTCTATGAGACCCATAAGGACATGAGGAAGGTGATCCCGGCGGTAGGGCTCCAGGGCGTTTACGTATGCAATGAGGAGACATGCCTGGGCGCTAAGGAATTCGCAGAGAGCAAGGACCTGCCTCTGAATTTCCATCTCTCAGAGACCAGAGGGGAGGTCAATCAGCACAGGAAGAGCACGGGGATGAGGCCGGCGGAATGGCTGGCACATATAGGTGCCCTGTCCAAGAACGGAATAGGCGCTCATTCGGCGTGGCTCACCCTGAACGAGGTCAGGCTGCTGGCGAAGGCAGGTTCCTCCATATCCACGTGCCCCGTGTCGAATATGAAGCTGGCCACAGGCGGTGTGGCCCCCATACCGGAGATGATGGAGAACGGTGTGAACGTAAGCATAGGCACCGACGGCAGCACCACCAACAACTCACTTGACATGTTCGCGGAGATGAAGACGCTGGGTCTGTTGCAGAAATCCAGCAGATGGGATGCCAGGGTATGCTCCGCTCAGCAGCTTCTGGATTTCGCTACCCGGGGAGGTGCCAAGGCCATCGGCATGGAGAAGGACCTCGGTTCCATAGAGGCAGGCAAGTATGCGGACATCGTGATACTCGACGGGAAGGCACCCAGCCTGAGGCCCCTCGTACCGGAGAATATCATATCGAACATCGCATACTCGGCATCAAGCCTTAATGTTAAAACAGTGATGTGCCAGGGAGACACCGTATTGGAAGACGGAAGGATAACATCCATGGATACGGAGAAGGTGCTGTCCGAATCCGAGTGGGCCTGGGGCCGCCTTTGCAGAAGGTGATGGGATGGACGACTGGAAGAGATGCATGGAATTCCACGGTCACGGTTGCCCCGGGCTCGCCATAGGGTATCGCGCCGCCCTGTTGGCAGCGAAGGAGCTGGGGATAGGCAGGTCGGAGGATGAGGAGATAGTCTGCGTATCAGAGAACACGGCCTGCGGAGTGGATTCTATCCAGGTCATACTGGCCTGTACTGCCGGAAAGGGAAATCTGATCTTCCGCAAGGTCGGGAAGCATGCCTATTCCTTCTTCGACAGAAGAACCGGCAGGTCCGTCCGCATAGTGGCAAAACCCTTTGACAGGTCGGGCAGGACCCGGGACGAGATAATGGACTGGATACTCTCTGCTTCCGACCGGGAGATCCTCATCGTGAAATCGCCCTCATACGGCATGCCGGAAGAGGCGGAGATACTCGAGAGCATAGTGTGTGAGAGCTGTGGCGAGTCCGCATCCGAGGACATGGTTCGCATCAGGAAGGGAAGACGTCTCTGTTTGGACTGTACGGATAGCCAGCGCTTATAATCTGTATAGTTGTAACCTCAACACGCTTATACGTACATCAGCAGATATCTAGTCAACATGGTTCTGTCCTCTCTTCTTAAGACATTGGAAAATGAAGGCAGCCCCGTTTCCCATAACAACATGGGAGAGATATACGAGGAAGGGCGCATTTTCAGGAAAAGCTACCGGAAAGCGGCCAAGTGGTACGAGAAAGCCGCATCCGGCGGAAGTGCCATCGGAATGTACAATCTCGCCCGCCTCTGCGAGGAAGGAAAGGGGGTTCCCCGGGATTCCGATAAAGCGATGCGGCTGGTGGTGAGCGCGGCTGAGGCTGGCCTCTCCGACGCCCAGTCCCATCTCGGTTGGAGATACATAACGGGATACAACACAGAGAAGAATGTAGCAGAGGCTTTGAGATGGTACAGCACCGCAGCCGAAAGAGGCGATGAGCTGGCACTTATCAGCCTCGGCGTCATATACAAGCTCGGGGAGCAGGTACCCAAGGACAACGACAAAGCCAAGATGTACTTCTCCAAGGCCGCCAACAGGGGCAGTGCGGACGGATCGTTCAATCTGGCTTCCATACTGGAAGAGGAAGGTGATCCCGAGGGCGCCGTGAGATATTTCAGGAACTCTGCCTACAGGGGCAGGGTCGAGGCCATGTACAAGCTGGGCACATACTATGAGTCAGGCATGGGCTTGGAGCAGGACTTCGAGAAAGCACTTATGATATACAGCGAGGCGGCCCTGCTTGGCGATACGAATGCTCAGAACAGCATAGGCCGGATGTACCGCGAGGGCATGGGGATAGAGAAGGATTCTATAGAAGCCGCCAAGTGGTTCAGGATCTCCGCGAAAAGAGGGAATCTGAATGCCATTTACAATCTGGCCGATCTGTACTCCTCGGGAGAGGGAGTCCGCCGGAATCCGAGACGCGCGTTCAGGCTCTATCGTATGGTCGCGGACAGAGGATTGCCCGAAGGGCATCTGCGCCTGGGTCTCATGTACTCCTTCGGAATAGGGGTGAGAGCCGACAGGTCCATGGCGCTGCGCCATTTGAAGGAGGCAGTGCGTATGGGTTGCGATGAGGCGAAGGAGCAACTCAAGAAGCTCACCGATAAGGAATCCGAGAAGCACCAACAGATGTGCTAGCGAGTCCGTTCGAAAGACGGATGCATGTTCCAGGTCTCAGAACCGAAGACATGAGGTTCTTTTCCGCTCCGGCTGAAGGCAGTAAGCGGTCACAGGAACAGACGGACGTTCCTCTATGCGCACAGATTTATCCTGAAAACGGATTCTACATCGGTCATGGAGCTTCAGGTACTCGAGTGCCCCTATTGTCGCGGCAACGTAAGGATGGATCTCGATCACGGTTCCGGGGTCTGCGCCAATTGCGGCAAGAGCATAATAGTAAAGGAATACGGGGAGATGCAGAGCCGGATCCTGGAGGATCGCAGGTCCTCCTATGAGAAGGTTGTTCAGGCCAAAAACCTGCTGGAAGCAAAGAGGAATCCTCTCGGCAGGGACGGGAGGATAAGGGAGCTGATCGACTCCGCCATGGCCCTCGATTCCGGGAGTCCCGACGGATGGTATCTCAATGCCGCCTTCACCATGTGCGAGTCCGGCAGATGGGACGGCACATCCGATAACATGGTCTCCAGAGCCAGAGAGCTCGAGAAGAACAGAAAGGCCAAGTACTTCACCTACGAGGACTGTATGAATGTGAGGAAGGAAGCGGAGCAGGTGACCAATAGGATAGGCAGGGGCATGAGTGGTGTCTTTGCCCTTGTAACGGTGTTCTTCGGTCTTTTCTTCCTGGGGATACCGGCGATCCTCTATCTGGCCGGAATAATGCCTCTTTTCGCTGTCGGGATAATGGCGGGCATGTTCGCATTCATGGCCATAGCTGTGTTCTTCGCTCTGAGGGTCAGCAGGATAGAGGTGTGAGATCGTTTCCCTGCCGGCATCTTACTTTCTATCGCTGAAGTGACGGCTCACGTGGCTGGCGTCGCAGAAGGGCGCATCCTTTGAGGCACCGCATCTGCAGAGCATGTAACGATTGCGGGTCTCGTACTCCTCTCCGTCAGAGGATATGAGCCTGATACCGCCCTTTACGTAATATCCTCCGCTGCATGATTTCTCCGGGTCCTGAACAACGATTATCTCCTGCTCCAATTCCGCCTCTCGAAGGGTCCCGTCCTTATCATATGCGACAAGTCTTCCGGCGGGGCATTCATTCGCGGCCTTCAGAGCAGCTTCATAGTTCTTCGGATCATCGGATTTCTTGGCGAGCTTCCAGACATCCCCCGCGTCCGTATGGCAGAAGCGGGCGAAGGCACAGCGACCGTCGTCCTTCAGGTCCATTCCCCTGCCCTTTAGGGTCTTGGCCCTTTTGTCATAGGGCTTTCTGCCGGCAGTCTCCCTTCCCCTGAACGGGACGCCGTCGGCGTGATTGCCGTCACAGAACGGTGCCCCCTCGGTCCGGCCGCATCTGCAAAGGGCGTATCGGCCTTTCTGCTCGATCTCCCGGCCATCCTTCCAGACGTACCCTTTCCCTTCCGGGGTTATGACCTTCTCTGAAATGGGCACAGCACCGGAGACGATGTAGGCCCCTCCGTCTGTTATCCTTATGGTCCTCTCCTCATCCGTCATGCGCCCGGTTCCTTCTTCTTCCTGGAAGATACATGCTTCCCGGCCACATATCCGAACGTCATGGCCGGGCCGATGGTGCTGCCTCCGCCCCAGTATGTGTCAGCGGTAGGGGAGGCGATGCAGTTCCCGGCCCCGTAGAGACCGTTTATGGGCTTGTCCGTCCAATCAAGGACCCGGGCTTTGCCGTCTATCACCGGACCGCCGTTAGTATCCAATGTGCCAGATCCGATGATTGCAGCATAATAGGGCGGTTTGTCGATGGGGTGCATCGTGATGTTCTTACTCGACTTGTCCGGCCATTCCGTCCCGGCCGGAGGCATCATGGACCATTCCTTGTCGTAGTCGAAATCACCGCGTCCGAATTCCGGGTCCTTTCCCTCCGCAGCGTACTTGTTGAATCTTCTCACAGTATCCTTCAAATTCTTCCTGAAGGAGGGATCAAGTGAGAAATTACCTGTGCGCTCAGCGATACCCTTCAGGCGCTCAGCGATTCGGTCTGTCAAAGCGTCAAGATCGTCCGCTGCGATCAGATATCCGGGTGTAGCATCCCCCTTGACCGGGAAAGGCGGGTGGCCCTGCCACATGGTGGCCGTGCGCTCGTCGGCTATCAGGAATGTGAGCATGTTCCTGTATTCTGCCTTCTCTGAGTCCCAGTCGAAATGCCTTTTCCCTCTGTCGTTGTAGTTCCTCTTCTCGTTAACGTATCTCTCCCCGTACTTATTGACGAGGATCGAACCGTCCCCCGGGATGAAGAAGACCGTTGTCAGGTTATCGGGATCCTCCAGATACAGCTCTGCCAGGCTGTCCGCTCTGAACGCACCTCTGGTATTCCCGATCTTGGCACCCGCCCTTCCGGCGATGGATATGAAATCACCCGTATTGGTGGGTACCGCGCACCCCCCGTATATGGGGCCGGGCTGGAAATTCTGCATGAACTCCCTGTTGTGCGAATATCCCCCGGTACCGAATATGACTCCCTGGCGGGCATAGAATCTCGTTCTCTCTTTCCCCGCGACGGCTTCCATTCCCACCACTTCCCCGTTCTTCTTGATGAGGTCCGTGGCGCGGCAGTCGGTGACGATGGTGATCCCGTTCGCATCAGCCCAGTCCTTGAAGCCTGCGATAAGGCCGAACCCCATCTTCCCCTTGTCGTTCTCAGAGAAAAGGAGACGGCCGCGTATGCCTTTGTTCTCGGGAAGGAACTCGGCATAGTCGCAGTACGCCTTCCCGTTCCAGCCGACACCCAATACCGAATTCACGGCACCGATGCTCCCCAGATGCTCGACCATCTCTGAGGCGTTGTCGTAGAATGAGTTCAAGAGATCGAACTGATGCGCCGTCAGGCCGTACCTGTCGTCCTTGGGATCGTAACTGTTCGGGTAAGAATATCTTGCCATATATCGCAGGGCGTCATCCTTGCTGTCCTTGTAACCGGCTGTTTTCTGGATATGATTACCGGGGACCCAGTACCCTCCGCCGGAACGCCGTGTCGTGCCTCCGACCTTCGAGGCCTTCTCGATCATGACGACTTCTGATCCCTTGCTCCTGGCAGTGACGGCAGCAGCGAAAGCGGCAGCTCCGGACCCGACCACGAGGACATCGGTTATCGTGTCGCCCCCCGCATAATGGATGCCGGTGCCCGGGCTCTCGGGTTTCTCGTCATAAGGCACGAAAACCTCCTTAGGGGATCCGCAACGGGGGCAATTCTCGGGAGGCTCCTCCCCTTCATGTATGTAACCGCAAACTGTGCATTTCCATTTCTTCATGATCTCACCCGGAATACGTACCCGGTTGTGGTGCTTTAATATCTTTTGAGCTCGGCCCGCGCTAAGCGGCCCATCCGCCTCCTGGCGATGCTCATCCGGGAATACACATCAGGATCTTCCGCGAAGAGGATGCCCGGTCAGAGGGATCCGGCGCCGGAGTCGTGAGCGATGACCGCAGGCGGGGCGCTCTCACAACCAGGGAGATATCTGCGTATCCCGCATAGTCAATGGAGATCATCAGCATAATGATTGAAACTTTTATATAGAAGCCCAAACTCTTAACAAAGCTGTTCGACACCAGAAGAGGATGAAAATGGCAAAGAAGCAGTTCAAGGCAGAGACAAAGCGCCTTATGGAGCTGGTAATCAACTCTATCTACACCCATAAGGAGATCTTTTTGAGAGAGATAATATCGAACGCCTCCGACGCGATCGATAAGATGAATCACAGGGCAATCACGGACCCTACCTTGGGCATATCCAGGGACGATTTCCGGATCGATGTGTCGGTCGATAAGGAGGCGCGCACCATCACCGTATCTGACAACGGCACGGGCATGACCTCCAAGGAGATGGAGAAGAACCTGGGCATGATCGCGTACAGCGACTCCTTCGAATTCAAGAAGAAGCTTGAAGAGGGCGCCGACAGCGACGTCATAGGTCAGTTCGGTGTGGGATTCTATTCCGCATTCATGGTTGCTGATAAGGTAACCGTGGTGTCCAGAGCCCACGGCGGGGATGAGGCATCCGTATGGGAGAGCGAGGGCATAGACGGTTACACGATAAGGAAAGGGGAGAAGGACTCCTTCGGTACGGACGTCATCATGCACATCAAGGAGGATTCGGACGGGGAGAGCTACAGCGAGTTCTTGGACCCGGTTCGCCTCAGAGAGCTCATCGTCACCTATTCCAACTATATCCGCTGGCCGATCCGCATGGACGTGGAAGCCGGCGCGTGGGAGGATACCGGTGAGAAGGGTGAGGACGGAGAGCCCAAAAGAGAGTATATCACGAGGACCGAGATCAAGGTCATCAACAGCATGGTCCCCATATGGCAGAAGGACAAGTCCGAGGTCTCAGATGACGAATGCAAGGAATTCTACAAACAGCAGTTCTATGATTTTGAGGACCCGGTCTCAGTGATCAGGGTGGACGCTGAGGGTCGCATAAGCTACAAGGCGATGCTGTTCATACCCAAGAGGGCACCCCACGACTTCTACACACGCGATTTCCAGCCCGGCCTGCAGCTGTACTCGTCCGGGGTGCTGATCATGGAGAGATGTGCCGACGTGCTCCCGTACTACTTCCGTTTCGTACGCGGTGTCGTGGACTCACCCGATTTCTCGCTGAACATATCAAGGGAGGTGCTGCAGAACGACCGTGTCCTCAAGGCCGTGGGATCAAACCTCTCGAAGAAGATCAAGGCGGAACTGGAGCGTTTGAAGGAGAATGAGCCAGATGTCTACAGTGAGTTCTATAACAGCTTCGGGCAACAGCTCAAGTACGGCATGGTGGACAACTTCGGCTCGGACAAGGACATGCTGAAGGACCTGTTGATGTTCGAGTCGTCCAAAGGCGGGATGGTGAGCTTTGCCGATTATGTAGGGAACATGCAGGAGAGCCAGGAGAAGATATACTATGTTGTCTCGAGCTCCGCATCGAAGGCCAGGAACCTGCCCCAGATGGAATCCGTTCTGGACAAGGGCTACGAGGTCCTGCTGATGACGGATGAGGTGGATCCGTTCCTGGTGAGCATCCTCAGAGAGTATGAAGGGAAGCCCTTCTGCAATATATCCACCGAGGACCTCGGGCTTGAATCGGAGGAGGAGAGGAAGGAGGCGGAGGAGAAGGATGAGGAGCACAAGGGCACACTGGAGTTCGCGAAGGAGATCCTGGGCGATGATGTGGCCGAGGTGAGGATCTCCCGCAGGCTCAAGAACCATGCCGTTCTCCTTACGACCACAGGCAGCATAACCTTCGAGATGGAGAAGTATTTCAAGGAGATGCCCGGCGGTCAGGGCGGGAACATGAAGGCGTCACGGGTCCTGGAGCTCAACGCAGACCATTCGGTGTTCAGGGCCCTGAAGGATGCCATTGAGTCAGACAAGGATAAGGCAGCCGACATTGTCAGGATAATGTACGGTCAGGCCAGCATAATGGCGGGCATACCCCTTGATGACCCGGTTGCGTATTCGGACCTTGTGCTGAGCATATTCTGACAGGGCACGTTCCGGACCGTATCGGAGGGGTTCCCGGGCGCAGGAGTGCCCTCCAAACCATTTACTTTTCCAATCCTTATTCGGGGACGACCCATGTTCTCAGTCGCCGGATCAGAGGATGACAGCTCTCATTCTTCGGATGGGGGCTTTTAAGGGCTATTCAAAATCAATCAAATCTCAACAGATCCCAAGCCTTCCGATGAGCAGATGCTAGATATGGTCCCCACCCCCTGATT
>ENA-UOOR01000093-UOOR01000093.1-fermentation-metagenome-genome-assembly--contig:-NODE-93-length-121717-cov-9.334977_pt1 | contig 121717 bp, 106 predicted proteins | sample MGYA00245780_ERZ724029 | MGnify/ENA primary metagenome ERZ724029 (study PRJEB28704, sample SAMN03018315) | fermentation metagenome | biome: anthropogenic terrestrial biome; feature: soil...
CCTCATGATTATGAATCATGCGCTCTAACCAACTGAGCTATCTCGCCATTAAATCTTGCATGTGTTAGTTGGTATTGTTGACCGCATGATTATGAATCATCTGTTCTCACCAACAAATAAAAATGGAAGTATATTTCCAAATTCGAGGGGCAAAAGTAGTACATCTTTTTGAATTCTGCAACAAGAAAACCAAAAACATCGGCAAAAAAGGGAAAGAAAATTCACACAAGGAAAAACCTGAATTTTTTGAAAGAAAACAGGGAATCTCTTTAACGAAGTAGAAATAGTCGCCATAAAATTGTAATTTTGCACGATAATTCAAGCGCTCAACGCAACTTACAAACTTAACGACGTGATCTATCCCGATAATTTCGAACAAAAAATAGAATTCAACAAAGTACGGCAACTGATCTCCGACCGGTGTCTGAGCACACTTGGAAGAGAGAAGGTGGAGGAGATGCAGTTTTCTGATTCTTTCGACGAGATCCGTACGCTGCTGTTCCAAACCGAGGAATTTGTCCGTATCAGGGAGGAAGAGGATGCTTTTCCGGTGGATCATTTTTACGATCTGCGGCCTGTGCTGCGGCGTGTGCGCATTGAGGGATCATGGATCGACCTGAGCGCGTTATTTGAGCTGCGCCGTTCCCTGCAGACCATCAACGGCATCGTGGCGTTTCTGCGTCGCGACGAGGAGAAAACGCCGCGTTATCCACACCTGCTGGCGCTCACCGGCAATGTGGTCACCTTTCCCGAGATCACCCGCAAGATAGACAGCATGCTGGATGGTTTCGGCCAGATGAAGGACAATGCTTCCGCCCGCCTGTCGGAAATACGGCGCGAACTCAGCTCCACGGCAAATGGTATTTCGAAGAGCCTCCAGTCCATCCTGCGAAAGGCACAGGCAGAAGGTTATGTGGACAAGGATGTAGCGCCTAGCATGCGCGACGGGCGTCTGGTAATTCCGGTGAATCCCTCCTTCAAACGCAAGATCAAAGGAATCGTGCACGACGAATCAGCATCGGGAAAAACTGTCTTTATCGAGCCTTCGGAAGTGGTGGAGGCTAACAACCGCATCCGTGAACTGGAAAGTGATGAAAGGCGCGAGATCATCCGCATCCTGATAGATTTTACCGACTACCTTCGTCCTTTTCTGCCCGATCTGCTTGAGTCGTACGAGTTTCTGGCGTGGATCGATTTCATTCAGGCCAAGGCTGCCTTCGCACAGCAGATAGAGGGCATCAGGCCATCGCTACAGGATGCACAGCTGATCGACTGGGTGGAGGCGGTGCACCCGCTGCTCTACCTCTCCCTAAAGAAGCAGAACAGAAAAATTGTACCGCTCGACATCACACTGGAGGAGCAGAACAGAATACTGGTGATTTCTGGTCCCAATGCCGGTGGAAAGTCGGTCTGCCTGAAAACAGTCGGCCTTCTCCAGTACATGGTGCAGTGCGGATTGTTGATTCCATTGAAGGAGAACTCCAAGGTGGGAATCTTTTCCGATATCTTTATCGATATCGGTGATGAGCAATCCATCGAAAACGATCTTTCCACCTACAGCTCGCACCTGATGAACATGAAGTTTTTCGAAAGAAAGTGCCATGCGAAATCGTTGCTGCTGATCGATGAGTTTGGAAGCGGCACCGAACCGCAGATAGGTGCTGCCATTGCAGAGGCTCTGCTGGACCGGTTTAACAGGCAACAATCGTTTGGCGTGATCACCACCCATTACCAGAACCTGAAACATTTTGCCAACGAACATGAGGGTGTGGTGAATGGCGCCATGCTGTATGACCGGCATGAGATGCAGCCGCTTTTCCGTCTCTCCATCGGAAACCCGGGAAGCTCCTTCGCTGTGGAGATAGCCCGCAAGATAGGTCTCCCGGAGGAGGTGATCGCACATGCTACGGAGATCGTGGGGAGCGATTACATCAACATGGACAAATACCTGCAGGATATTGCACGAGACCGCCGCTACTGGGAACGCAAGCGTGACGAGATACGACGCGAACGCAACCGCCTTGAGGAGGTCTCCACGAAATATGAATCGGGACTCGAGGAGATCAACAAACAGAAAAAGGATATCCTTACCCAAGCTCGGCAACAGGCAGAGCAGATGCTGGCCGAAAGCAATGCACGCATTGAAAATACCATTCGCGAAATCAGAGAGGCTAAAGCCGATAAGGATAAGACCAAACAAATCAGGGAATCACTGAGCCGGTTCAAAGAACAGGTGTCGGCTTCCGACGTCGACGGGCAGGAGCAGATTGCCCATAAGAAAGCCCATAAAAAGAAAAAGACGCAGGCACCGGAATCCAAGGTAGCCAGCGAACAACCCGCAGTGGGGGATGCCGTACGTATCAAGGGACAGACTTCGGTGGGAGAGGTGATGGACGTTACCGGTAAGAAAGCCACGGTAGCTTTTGGGATGATCAAAACCTCGGTGAGTCTCGATAATCTGGAACGGGTGAGCAACAACCAGCTAAAAAAAGAGAAAAAAGCTTCCAATACCCGCGACCTGCTGCATGAGCGGAAACTGAATTTCAGGCAGGATATCGATGTGCGAGGCATGCGGGGCGACGAGGCTTTGCAGGCTGTCATCTATTTTATCGACGATGCCATTCAGCTGGGTGTGTCCAGGGTGCGCATCTTGCATGGTACGGGTACCGGTGCTTTACGCCAGATTATCAGGGAGTATCTGGGCACAGTGAACGGCGTTGCTCACTTTGCAGATGAGCATGTACAATTCGGTGGCGCGGGAATTACCGTAATAGATTTGGAATAGGTTCTCTTCATGGGAATAATCAAATTTTTTTTTATCTTTGTCCTCAATATTAAAATTAACATTAAATACACAGTGATGGTAAAGTTTTCAAAGCCCTTTTGGGTAGCCAACTTTGTTGAACTTCTGGAACGGCTGGCATACTATGCTGTCTTTATAGTCATAACCCTCTATTTATCGAATGTTTGGGGCTTCTCTGATATAGAAGCAGGTGTAATAGCCGGATTGTTTTCGGCTTCTCTTTACCTGCTCCCTCTGTTTGCAGGTGCTTATGCCGATAAAATAGGCTTCCGTTCGGCCATCATGATTGCTTTTACCCTGCTGACTGTCGGCTATGCCGGATTGGGCATTCTGCCCACGATGCTTGAAAGCGCAGGACTGGTAGATTATGGCATGACCACCACATACACGGGGCTAAACGAGAGTTACCTCCGCTGGTCCATTGTGGCTCCCCTCATACTGGTCGTGATAGGCGGTGCCTTCATCAAATCGGTCATCTCGGGTACTGTCGCACGCGAGACCACACCCGAAAACCGGGCGCGTGGTTATTCCATCTTTTACATGATGGTAAACATAGGTGCCTTCACCGGCAAAACGGTGGTGGACCCCTTGCGTAGAAGCATGGGCGACCAGGGACTTGTGTATCTGAATTATTTCTCGGCGGCGATGACGCTCCTGGCGCTGATAGCAGTCTATTTTTTTTATAAGTCGGTAAAGACGGAAGGCAAAGGAAAAAGCTTCGCCGAAATAGGCCGATCACTGGTGAAGGTAGTGCTCAATGTGCGGCTGATGCTGCTCATTCTCATTGTGAGCGGTTTCTGGGTTATTCAAAGCCAGATGTATGCCACCATGCCCAAGTTTGTGATCAGGCTGATCGGGGAGAGCGCTTCCCCCGGCTGGTATGCGAATGTGAATCCGCTGGTGGTGTTTTTATGTGTGAACTTTGTGACTTCCCTCATGAAGAAACGCAGTGCCATCACCTCCATGATGGTCGGGATGTTCATCATCCCTGTATCGGCGCTAGTCATGTCACTGGGCACCCAAATTGGGGAAACCCACATTCTGGGTTTGCATCCGGTCGCATTCATGATGATTGTCGGTATAGCCTTTCAGGCTATTGCCGAGTGTTTTATCTCACCCCGTTACCTGGAATACTTCTCCCTGCAGGCTCCCAAAGGAGAGGAGGGGCTGTACCTGGGTTTCAGCCATCTGCATTCCTTCTTTTCCTACCTGTTTGCCTTTGGTCTCTCGGGATTTCTGCTGGATAAGTATTTGCCGGACCCGCGACTTTTCACCAACGAAGCCGGTGTGATGGACAGCGTTGCATACGCTGCTGCTACACAAAATGCACACCATATCTGGTATGTCTTTGTGGCCATCGGAGCCATATCTGCTGTTGCCCTTTTCATTTACGGTAGGGTAACGAACAGGATGGATCGCGAGGCCAAAAATAAATTATAAAACTAGTAAATTGTATATAATATGAGATTAGATCTGAGTTCTCAAATCACACTCGAACGCGTTCCCAAGAAGTATTACTTCCCCGAGAACGATTTTGAAGAGTACAATCTCTCACGTTTCGAGAAATTGCCCGTCGCCATCTACGAAGAATCCAAAAGAGCAGCAAAAAAGGTGGCCCACGATATTGTGGCAGAGATGTTGTTAAAACAACAAAATGGAGCGCTGTTTATACTGGGTATCAGCGGAGGTGCTTCTCCGATACCGGTGTACGAAGAGTTGGTCAGACTGCACAAGACAGAGCAGGTAAGCTTCAAGAATCTGGTTATCTTTAATACCTACGAGTTTTACCCTGCGGTTGATTTCTCTTTCAGCAACTTGCAAATGCTGAAAGAGGTGTTTCTGAATCAAATCGATATAGACCCTGCCCATATATTTTCGCCCGATGCCACCATCGAGAAAGATCTGATTGCCGAAAACTGTGAAGCATTTGAACGCGACCTCAAAAAAATGGGTGGTCTCGATTATTTGTTACTGGGACTGGGTAGCAAAGGGAATGTAGGCTTTAACATGCCCGGTAGCGGACTCCACTCACAAACAAGGCTGGTCATGCTCGACGGTGACTCGCGCAAAGATATTGCCCGCAACTTCGGATCTCTCGACAAGGTGCCCGTAAGCGCAATCACCATGGGCCTTTCTGATATGATGGGCGCCAAAAAGATTGCACTGGTAGCCTGGAGTGAACAAAAAGCGGAAAGCATTCGGGATATCGTGGAGGGTACGGTCACAGACCTGATTCCTGGTTCTATTTTGCAGACGCATCCCGAAACCAAAATATATGTAGATTTAGCAGCCGCATCTGAACTTACGCGCATCAGCCGCCCCTGGCTCGTCACCAATTGTGAGTGGACCAGCAAGTTGATCCGGCGCGCCATTGTGTGGCTCTGTGGTGTGGTGGATAAGCCTATTTTGAAGTTGACCAACAAGGATTACAACGATAACGGACTGAGTGAGCTAATTACGCTGTATGGATCGGCCTACAATGTAAACATAAAAATTTTCAACGACCTGCAGCATACCATTACCGGCTGGCCTGGAGGAAAACCCGATGCCGATGATACCTATCGCCCGGAACGGGCAAAGCCCTATCCCAAACGTGTGATTATCTTCAGCCCGCATCCTGATGACGATGTCATTTCCATGGGGGGGACATTTCAGCGCCTGGTGAACCAGGGTCATGAGGTACATGTGGCCTACCAGACTTCAGGAAACATTGCCGTGGGTGATGAGGAGGTGATCCGCTATATCTCCGTACTGAATAGCATGCGCAAGAAGTTCAATCCCGAAAATACGGGTCTGTTGGAAAAATACGAGCATATACGACACTATCTCATGCATGAAAAAACAAAGGAGGATGTCGATACGCCCGATATTCTCTTCATAAAGGGTAGAATACGCCGTGAGGAGGCTCGCTCGGCTGACAGGTATGTAGGGCTCTCAGAGGAGAACGTACATTTTCTGGATCTCCCATTCTACGAGACAGGCAAAGTGAAGAAAAATCCGATCTCCGAGAAGGACGTCACCATTGTCAAGGAGTTTATTGAAACCATCAAGCCTCACCAGATATATGTCGCCGGCGACCTGGCAGATCCTCATGGGACACACAAGGTTTGTCTCGACGCTATCCTGGCTTCTCTAGACACCCTCAAGGAAGAAGAGTGGTTCAATGACTGCCGCGTCTGGATGTATCGGGGTGCGTGGATGGAGTGGGAGATAGACCATATTGAAATGGCTGTACCGCTCTCACCCGAGGAACTGCGTCAAAAACGGAATGCTATTCTGAAACATCAGTCCCAAATGGAGAGCGCTCCTTTCCTGGGGGATGACGAACGCTTATTCTGGCAACGTTCTGAAGAGCGCAACCGCGCTACGGCCGACATGTACTGGAAGCTGGGGTTGGCCTCTTACGAAGCCATTGAGGCTTTCGTGGAATACATACCGGTACAATAAGTCTGATTGTTGTCATTCACAAAGAGCTGCCTTCGGGCAGCTTTTTCTGTTTTTGTGAATTTTTAGCAACATATCCAAAAAAAAATTGTATATTGTGAGCCTGTTTTTTAAATAATAGATGTCCAGAGAAAAATTCCATATCGAATTCCTTATGGGAAACGCAAGCCTGAGTAGTTTATGGCGAATGGTGAGCCAGATAGACGGCCTTTCAGAGTGGTTTGCTGATGAGGTATCGATGGATGAGACAGAAAGCATCTACACCTTCAACTGGGGAAAAAGTCAAAATCAGGCTTTCATTGTAAATCAAAAACCTCTTGCTAGTATCCGTTATCGATGGATCGATGACGAGGAAGAGCAGTGCTATTTTGAGTTCTCACTCCATAAACTGGATCTGTCGGGCGAAATGACACTGGAGATAACCGACTTCGCAGAACCCGACGAAAAAGGAGATTCCATTGCTTTGTGGGAATCTCAGGTCGATGAGATGAAACGAAGACTGGGTATCTGAGCCGCTCACCTCCTTCCGGTGCCGTTCTAATTAATCATCTTTACACTTCCGAAGCTACGATTGTCCGTTTGATTTTATTATCTTTGCCCTCAAATTAAACGGGTCTCTTTTTGTTCAGAATCGATGAGGAATTTTTTTCACATAAAGCGGCTATACGGCTATATCCTGACCACTTTTATCCCGCTTTTTCTGATGACTTTTGCCATATGCTTGTTTCTGGTGCTGATGCAGTTCCTGTGGAAGTACGTGGAAGATATGGTGGGCAAAGGCCTTGGGCTCGATGTGATTGGCGAGATGTTTTTTTACGCCGCCCTGAATCTTATTCCCATGGCGCTGCCACTGGCCATCCTGCTGGCCTCACTGATGGTCTTTGGAAATATGGGAGAGAATCTCGAGCTCCTGGCCATTAAATCGGCTGGCATTCCCTTGCTGCGAATCATGAAGCCCCTGATTATCCTCATCTTCTTCATCAGCGTAGGGGCCTTCTTCTTTCAGAATAACGCCATCCCCAAAATACAAACCAAATTTTACTCCCTGCTGATCTCCATCCGGCAGGCCTCACCCGAGCTGGATGTGCCGGAGAGTGTTTTCTACAAAGAAATTGAAGGATACAACCTCTATGTGGAAAGGAAGGATCAAAAGACCGGGATGTTGTATGACGTGCTGATTTATGACGTGGCGAGCGGATTCAACAACATGGCAGTGATTGTCTGTGATTCGGCTGAAATGAGTTCAACCGAAGACAAGACGATGTTGATTTTTACCATGTACAGCGGACAGCAATTTCAAAACTTCAAGCAGGGTGCCGGCTCTCGGAGGCAGGTCGACTTTGTTCCTTACGCCCGGGAGAACTTCGATGTGAAGACCATGATGATTCCCTACGATGCCAATTTCAACCGCATGGGTGAGGAAGTGATCGAGGGAAGCTCAACCAGCAACTATGTTTCCAAGAACCTCTCAGAACTGGGCGCCTCCATCGATTCCATGACTATGATCATGGACAGTGTGAACACGGTAGACAGGAAGTTGATGAAAAACTATTATTATCTCACCTTTCGCAACAGCTATCCTTCGGACAGGAAAGATTCACTCATCGCAGCTGCCATTCCTGCTGACGTGATTGTTCCACGGCCCGATACACTGTTGCAATCGAAAGAACTACAAGAGCAGTCTAACATCCTGCAAAGTGCTTTCTCGAAAGCCGAAAACAACAGCAATGAATTCCTTTTCAAGTCTCTCAATAAAACAACCACACAAAAGACCATCAACCGCCATTGGGTGGAGTGGCATCGTAAATTTACCATCCCTTTCACCTGCCTCATTTTCTTTTTCATTGGCGCCCCACTGGGGTCCATTGTCAGAAAGGGAGGATTGGGCACGCCCATCGTAATCTCAGTGGTGCTCTTCATCATTTATTATATCGTCGACAATGTGGGCTATAAGATGACACGCGACGGGGTGTGGGAACATTGGTTCGGCATGTGGTTCAGTTCATTTATTCTCCTGCCCATCGGGGTGTTTCTGACTCACAAGGCAATGAACGATTCGGTGATCATGAACGCTGACACGTATCGTGAGTTCTTTAAAAAATTGTTCTTTGTTCGGGATAAAAGAAAATATCCGTTGAAAAGCGTGATCATTGATCGCCCGGATTATAGTGAGATCGTGGACTCGTTATCGGGTTTGTCGGAAGATATTGACCGCTACCTCGCTACTTACAGCCGGGTATCATATAAAGCTTATTGGATAAAGAACGGATACGAGAGGGAATTGCACGCCATAAAAAGTTCCATGGAGATTATCCTCAACCAGCTCTCCAACTCTCGGAGACTGGAGGAACTCTCTCTAGCGGAGGCATTCCCGGTGCTTATTACAGCCATACGACCTTTCAAAGCCAATTCTATCTTAGCCAAAATCAGCATGTACCTCTTTCCGGTGGGAATTATACTGCGCCTCCTTTCGGTTCCGTTTGAAACAAGAAACAGAAATGATCTGAAAGAGATACAGCGGCTGAGCAGAGAGATGATTGGAGTCATACAAAACGCACAGACAACTGGTCGCGTGATAACAGCATAAAATAAAAACAGAATATGCAAAAAGAAATTAAACTTGATACAATAGAAGAAGCCATAGAGGAGGTACGCAAAGGCAATTTCATTATCGTGGTAGACGATGAGGACAGGGAAAATGAAGGCGACCTGATCATCGCGGCAGAGTGCATCACTCCAGAGAAGATAAACTTTCTGGAAACACACGCAAGAGGCCTTATCTGTGCTCCCATTACCAAGGAGAGAGCTGAGGAGCTGGAGCTGCCAATGATGGTAACCCACAATACCTCCATTCATGCCACCCCCTTTACCGTAACCATCGATTTGCTGACACATGGTTGTACGACCGGTATTTCCGCATACGACAGAGCACAGACTATTTTGGCGCTTACACGTGAAGAAACAGCACCTGAGGACTTTGGCCGACCGGGACATATCTTTCCGCTCCGTGCACAGTCGAAAGGTGTATTACGCCGCGCAGGTCACACCGAAGCCTCGATCGATTTTGCACGGCTTGCCGGGTTGTATCCCGCGGGGGCCCTTGCGGAGATCAAGAACGAGGACGGCTCCATGGCCCGACTACCAGAGTTGATGGAGATGGCCGCAAAATTCAATCTGAAGATAGTCTCCGTAGCCGATTTAATAAAATACAGGCTCCAGACCGAGTCGCTCATAGAACGGGGCGAAGCTGTGCAGTTACCTACCCAGTATGGTGAGTTCAGAATGATTCCCTTTCTTCAGAAATCTACAGGGCAGGAGCATGTGGCACTGATCAAAGGGGAGTGGCTTGATGATGAGCCGCTGCTTGTGAGGGTGCACTCTTCCTGCATCACAGGTGATATTTTCGGCTCCATGCGTTGTGAGTGTGGGGAGCAACTCCATAAAGCATTGCAACTGATCGAGAAGGAGGGCAAGGGGGTCCTCGTTTATCTCAATCAGGAAGGGCGCGGCATCGGTCTCATGGCAAAAGCCGAAGCTTACAAGCTGCAAGAACAGGGTTTTGACACCGTGGATGCCAACCTGCATCTTGGCTATCAGGCCGATGAAAGAGATTACGGCGTGGGTGCACAGATACTACGGAGCCTGGATGTAAAGAAGATGCGGTTGATGACAAATAATCCCAAGAAGCGGATAGGCCTGGAATCATACGGCCTGGAAGTCGTGGAAAATGTACCCCTGGAGGTCACGCCCAACGCTTACAACCATTTTTATATGGAGACGAAAAAGAAGCGGATGGGCCATACACTGAAAAATATCAAATAGGTACCGACGAAGATATCTTCAACAGAGTAATTTTATCGTGAAAGATTCCGCAGAAATCCTTTATGCGTTGGTAGGATGTGGAGTGGGTTCCATACTGGCATGCATAGTTGTGTCGCTCTACTGGAAATTGAAAACAGTCTCGAAAAGAGATTTTGAGATTGCTACGCAGGAGAATTACCGGTTGAACACCCAACTTGCGGTATCGAAAGAGAAGATATCTGATGTGGAGCAGGAGATTGCGCAGTATAAGGTCGATGTGAGAACCTTGACCGATGAATTGAATGAGGTTCATAAGCTGCTGGCGACGTTCACTGCAGAAAATAATGCACTAACTGAGAAGCTTGGGCTGCAGAAGAATGAAATGGAAGCGATTCGCAAACAGTTCACACTGGAGTTTGAACAGATCGCTTCGAAGATACTGGAGGAGAAAACCGAAAAGTTTACCAACCTCAACCGCGACAACCTGGATATGATCCTCAGGCCACTGGGAGAGAATATCGACTTGTTCAGGAAGAAAGTGGAAGAGGTTTATCTCACCGAGGCAAAGGAACGCTTTTCTTTAGGACGGGAAGTGAAGAACCTGCGGGAACTCAACGACCGCCTCAGCAATGAGGCCAACAACCTGACCCATGCGCTAAGAGGTGACTCCAAGATACAGGGCGACTGGGGGCAGATGATCCTGGAGAATATACTGGAGCGATCGGGACTGACCAAAGGAAGGGAATATTTTGTGCAGGAGTACCTGAAGGATCCCGATGGCAACTATTATACGGGCGAGCATGGTTCCCGGATGCAGCCGGATGTGATCATTGCCTACCCCGACAACCGAAAGGTAATCATTGACTCGAAAGTATCGCTCACAGCCTATACCAACTACATCGGCTGCGATGATCCGCAAGAACAGAAAAAATTTATCAACGAACATTTGCGCTCTGTGCGGAAGCACATCGATGAACTGAGCCGTAAAAGTTATCAGGATTACGCTTCTTCACTCGACTTCGTGATGATGTTCATTCCCAATGAACCGGCCTACATGTTGGCCCTGCGTCATGAGGAGAGTCTCTGGCAGTATGCCTATGACAAGAAAATTCTCCTGATAAGTCCTACGAATTTAATTGCCGCTTTAAAATTAATTGTAGATTTGTGGAAGCGTGAATACCAAAACCGCAATGCACAGGAGATTGCTGTGCGCGGTGCCGCACTTTACGACAAATTTGTTAATTTCGTAGAGTCGCTTATCGATATAGAGGTTCACCTCGACAGAGCTAAAAGAAGTTACGACAGTGCTTACAGACAGTTGACAGCGGGTAGGGGAAACCTCATTGGGCAGACGGAAAAACTGCGTGAACTGGGACTAAAATCAAAGAAATCACTTCCCCAGTCACTGCGCAATGAGTTGGAAGAAGAAAGTGAAAGTTGACAACTAATTACTGGAAATAAAAAAATTGCAACAACAAGAGTATGTACGGAAAAATGCAACAACACCTGCAGGCTGAGTTGAAAGCCATAGAGGACGCAGGCCTCTATAAAAATGAACGGATTATTGTCACACCGCAACGTGCCGAGATAAAGGTACAATCGGGGCAGCAGGTACTCAACTTTTGTGCCAACAACTACCTCGGTCTTTCTGATCATCCACGGCTTGTTGCAGCAGCAAAGAATGCCCTCGAAGAGCGCGGTTACGGTATGTCGTCGGTTCGCTTCATCTGCGGAACGCAGGATTACCACAAGGAACTGGAAAAAACCATCAGTGATTTTTTCAATACCGACGATACCATCCTTTATGCTTCCTGCTTCGATGCCAATGGAGGCCTTTTTGAGCCGCTTTTTAGCGAAGAAGACGCAATCATCTCCGATGCGCTGAACCATGCCTCCATCATCGATGGCGTACGTCTCTGCAAGGCGAAACGCTACCGTTACGCCAATGCCGACATGGCCGATCTGGAGGAGAAGCTGAAGGAAGCACAGGAACAACGTTTCCGAATCATTGTCACCGACGGTGTATTTTCTATGGATGGCAACGTAGCACCACTCGATCAGATCATTGCACTGGCCGGGCAATATGATGCCCTGGTGATGGTGGACGAAAGTCACTCCGCTGGTGTGGTGGGCAAAACAGGGAAAGGAGTCACCGAAAAGTTCGATGTCATGGGCAAGGTGGATGTTATCACTGGCACGCTGGGCAAAGCCTTTGGTGGCGCTATCGGCGGCTTCACTACCGGACGCCGGGAAATCATCGAGATGTTGCGCCAGCGCTCACGTCCTTATCTCTTCTCTAACTCCATTCCGCCCATGGTAGCTGCTTCTGGCGTGGAAGCTTTCCATATGCTGAAAGAGTCCAACCTCTTGCAGGACAAACTGCATGAGAACGTGGACTATTTCGTGAAAAAGATGAAAGAGGCTCAATTCGACATAAAGCCCACACAATCGGCCATCTGTGCTGTCATGCTCTACGATGCCAGGCTATCGCAACAGTTTGCTGCGGGTCTGCTAGAAGAGGGAATCTATGTGACTGGATTTTACTATCCCGTGGTACCGAAAGAGCAGGCACGCATCCGGGTGCAGCTGTCGGCTGGTCATGAAAGGGAACATCTCGATAAAGCAATTGCTGCATTTATTAAAGTAGGAAAAAAATTAGGTATCATCTAACAACCCAAAATGCTGTCTGCTGCTTCTTTCAGTTCACAAAGCTGATAGCTGACAACCGACCGCCGAAAGCTTAAAAATATGAAAGCACTGGTGAAATTAAGACCCGAGAAGGGCATCTGGATGGAAGAGGTTCCTGTTCCTTCCATTGGTGTGAACGAAGTATTGATCAAAATAAAGAAAACCGCTATCTGCGGAACCGATTTGCACATTTACAAGTGGGACGATTGGTCGCAGAAAACCATCAAGACGCCCATGACCATAGGACATGAGTATGTGGGTGAGATAGTGGATATGGGTAGTGGTGTGGAGAATCTGAAGGTAGGGGATCGCGTGACGGGAGAGGGACATATTGCCTGCGGACACTGTCGCAACTGCAGACGCGGAAAACTGCACGTGTGTGAGAACACCATTGGTGTGGGGGTGAATCGTGACGGCTCCTTCGCAGAATACCTTTCACTCCCGGCTTCCAACGTGGTGAAGCTTGATTCCCGCATTCCCGATGAAATTGCATCCATCATGGATCCATTTGGCAATGCCACACACACAGCACTCTCTTTTCCGCTGATCGCAGAAGATGTGCTAATCACAGGCGCAGGGCTAATAGGAAGCATGGCTACAGCTATCTGTCGTTTCGCAGGAGCCCGTTATATTGTTGTCAGCGATTTGAGTGAATACAGGTTGGACATTGCCCGTAAGATGGGAGCCACGCTTACCGTGAACCCAGCCAAAGGTGAGACCATTGCACAGGCTGTGGAGAAACTGGGTATGAGAGGCTTCGATGTGGGACTTGAGATGTCAGGTTCACCAGCAGGTTTCCGTGAGATGATCGATAACATGTACAACGGTTCAAAAATATCGCTGTTAGGTATCCTACCCAATAACACCACAGTCGATTGGAATGAAATAATTTTTAAAGCTCTCACACTTAAAGGTATATATGGTCGGGAAATGTGGGAGACCTGGTATCAGATGGAACAAATGCTGATCTCCGGTCTCGATCTGTCACCAGTCATCACCCACCGTTTCGGCATCGATGATTTTCAAAAGGGATTCGATGTGATGGAGAGTGGAATGAGTGGAAAAGTTATCTTAAGCTGGGATTAACATGAAGCAACTGATTATTCTACGTCATGGTAAGGCCGAGCAGGATACCATGGCCAAAGACGATTACGACCGTCTCCTCACCGAGCGTGGACGCAAAAATGCCGGTGACATGGGAAGCTACATCCTCAAGAGAGAAGGTGAGCTCGACCTCATCATTTCCTCTTCCGCAAAAAGAGCACACGAGACGGCGATCCTTGTAGCAGAGCAAATAGGTTATCCCGTGGATAAGATACAAACAGACCAAAACCTTTATTTTGCACCGGCCAGGTGGATACTGAAAGTACTTTCCAAATTACCCCATGAGGTGGAGAACTGCCTCTACGTTGGGCATAACCCGGGAGTAACCGACCTGATCAATGACCTGGGAGTGAAAATCGACAACTTGCCCACCGCCTCAGCCGTATGTTTCGAGTTTCATGTGGAAAGCTGGACCGATATTGCGATGGAACGTGCCAATTTTATGTGGCTGAAGTTGGCAAAGGAACTCTGATTGCTATTCGCCTCTGTCGATGTTGCGCTTGTATGACGCGGAAAGAATATGATAAGCTTTTGTGCGGAAAGCAAGAATCGACAACAACAACATAAAAGCACCCGCGACAACAAAAGTGAGGGCAATGCCGCGGGCTGCGCCCTCTCCCAGTAACCAGCCAAAGGCTTGTTTTCCGGCATCACTTTCCACATAGGGGATAATGAAGGATTGTGCCAAAGGTCCGATGATAAAGATGGAAATGGGGGTGACACCCGCCTCAACCGTTTGGGCAAACCCAAACACGCGACCCTGCTTGGGCTTTGGTACAACGGTTTGAATGATGGTCTGTTCACCTGCTTCCACGATCGGTGCGATGAGCATGTAAAGAAACATCCCTCCTACAAATAAAAGCGATCCTTCGCGCAGGGTGAAGAGCATACAGATCAGGCTGATGAAGATATAACCGAGGAGCAACGAACGAAGCGGTTTTTTGCCCAGGCCCAACTTTCCGATAAGCAGTCCCCCAAAAATGAATCCCGTACCTGCAAGTCCCAGGATGATACCCCAGACTTCCACCTGAAAGAGTGCGAGCCCATACGGATCGAGTAGTACCGCAAAGACACCACCAATGAAATTGTTGAAGGTGGTGAAGAAAATGAGCGCCATCAAACCCGGTACCAGGTGGATGGCTCTGAAGGCTCCCCGAAAATCAACCTGGCTGTTTTGCAGATGTGGATCATGCACGATATGCTCTTCAGGAATGGAGAGAAAGAAGAGGTGTATCAGTGTGCCGGTCGACAGCAGCAGGGTAATAAAAATGGCCCAGTCCATTCCCAGATAACCAATGATGAGTCCGCTGAAGACGGTGTTGGCGATCATTCCAAATCCCTGAATTGTGCCTATGAGCCCGTTGGCGCGTGCATAGTCCTGTTGTGGCACAAGTATGGAAACGGTAGTGGAGAGTGCAATGGCCCGCAAATTGCCAGTGAGCGCACTCAAAAGGAGCGGCAACGAAAAAAGCCAGAATGCCGGCGCATGGATGTTGGCTATCTGAGCTCTGTCGGAGAGTAAAAAAATAGCGCTCGCCAGCAGCAGGAAGACCATTGTCGCCACCGAGGCTCCCATCATCACCTTTTTTTTCTTGTGCTTATCCACGATTGTGCCGAAGAACATGCTCGAAATCGTGACCAGCAGCATATAAGTACCACTGAGCACCGAGAGGACCAGCACCGACTTTGTTTCGAGGTAAATCCAGAATGAGAATGCGCTCCAAAGCAGGTAAGCACTTGTATTGGCTACGGCTATGTTAACGAGCACACGTAGAAATCGTTTCATCGGGGTGTGAACTTACTGTTTCATCCCGAAAAAACATCTATGAACAAATAGACAGTTTTCCGGCGATTATGATTGATGCGAACGCTGAAAGAACGTTCAACCACATGATTTTGTTTAGAAAGAATTGTTGTCAGATAGTTCTGAAGAGCAACCAGGCAACCAATAAGGTGAGTATGATGTTGAAAGCCTGTGCTGTAAGGAACGACCAAATGTATTTGGTATTCTCTTTCTTAAAGATGTATCGGAAATCGGTTTCCAGACCAATGCAGACAAATGCCAAAGAGAACAAGAGACCGCGAGCTCCTTTGTTCGCAATCCGTGAAAGTTCCTTGCCTGTTTCGGCATCGAAAACAAAGCTGAACAGCAACGATGCAACCAGAAACCCAATCACAAACTTAGGAAAGCGATCCCACAGCACACTGCCCGAGGGGCGTATGTCGTTGTTGGTACCCTTGTAAGACCAATAAAGTGAAATCGCGAAGGCTGCCACACCCAGCAGTACGTTTTGTGCCGATTTGATGATGACACTATACTGTTCGGCCGTTTCTCCGATAAACTTACCTGAAGCCACAACGGCTGCCGTGGTGTCGATGGTGCCGCCCAGCCAGGCCCCGGCCACCTCCTCACTCAGCCCCATCCATTGTGCAAGGTAGGGCAGCAGGTACATCATGGGGATGGCAACTATCAGCACCAATGAAATCACAAAAGATAGTTTTTTGGGGTTTCCCTTGATGGCGCCACTGGTCGCAATTGCTGCGGAAACACCGCAAATAGAGACAGCACTGGAGAGCAGGATCGACATCTCTTTGTCTATTTTAAACATTCTGAGAGCAACCCAGAAGCTGAAATACCAAACCGATAACACTACGATGATTGCTTGAATCATACCCAGGGCACCGGCTTTCATGATTTCATTGAACAGAATGGAGCTACCCAGTATCACCAACCCGGCTTTGATGTAATATTCACTTTTTACGGCCGGAGCCATCCATTTGGGCAATCCCACCGTATTGCGAATCAGTAGGCCGATGATGACTGCAAAAAATACAGACTCAAGTCCCATGGTTTTAATGGGTGCAATGCCCGAAATATAAGTAGCAAGCCAGGCCAGCAGATAGACCACGGCGAATGAGGGCAGAAACTTTCCATGGTCTTTGTTGCCCATGAAAAGATATCCCAGATAAGCCAGCAAGGCAATAATCGCCGACATATATGCGTAATGCTTCATGACCGATGGCAAGAAGATTACAAGCAAAAGAATGAGCCCTCCGAGTATCGTGGATACCCAGTCTTCACTTTTCAAAGATTTCAACATATGATTATGGATTTATTTTGCGCGTAAAATAAACGATTTTATAAATTAATCCTTCAGCATTCAGGCGATAACAAAAATAAGTATAATTCGCAAAAAAACATATGAAATATCTTTTTTTGTGCTCTTTTTAGATGAGAACTTGATAGTCTGTAATCCGTCATTGGTCGATGAAATCAGATAGTTTGTCTATTTCTTTTGTCGACATTTTGTAGCTAGCTTATTTTTGCAGGAGATTCGGTAGAGAAAATTGATTAGATAAAAAAAAGAGCAATGAAGAAATTATTAATTATAGTAGCCACACTTGCGGTATGCGGTTTCTCTCTGATTGCACAAGCGCAGTCTGGAAGTAGCATATCGGGGAAACTGCTTGATAAGGACCTGGAGGAGCCAGTTGCACTGGCCAACATACGGGTTTTACAGCGTGCCGACAGTTCTTTTGTAACTGGTAAAGCATCCAATAATGAGGGATTTTTTACCATCCCAGTTAAAAATGGATCTTACATCCTGCATATTTCATTTGTCGGTTACAATGATGTGTACCGCGATGTGCAGGTAACCTCCTCCCGACCAAATGTACAGCTGGGTAACATTCTCATGAGTAACGACAACATTCTCCTGTCGGAGACGGTTGTTTCTGCCAAAGCACCTGAAATAAGCGTGAAAGGTGATACACTCGAATACAATGCCGATTCTTACAAGGTTACCGAGAGTGCCGTGGTGGAAGATCTACTGAAAAAAATGCCCGGTGTAGAGATCGATAATGAAGGGAAGATCACAGTCAACGGAAAGGAAATTAAAAAGATATTGGTCGATGGGGAGGAGTTCTTTAGCAATGATCCCAAGGTGGCCTCTAAAAATCTGCCTGCCAAAATGGTGGAGAAGTTGCAGGTACTGGAGAAAAGGACCGAGATGGCACAGATGACCGGCTTCGATGATGGCGAGGAAGAAAATGTGATCAACTTGCTTGTTCGTCCCGGCATGAAAGAGGGCCTTTTCGGAAATGCCTTTGCTGGTTATGGCAGTAAAGACCGTTACGAAGGTAATGCCATGATGAACTACATGAAAGACAAAGATCAGTATACCTTCATTGGTGGTATTAATAATACGAACAATGCCGGTTTTTCTGATTTAGCCTCCTCCATGTTTGGAAGCATGGGCGGACGCGGTGGACGTGGTGGCATGTTCGGTGGGCGTGATGGTATTGCTACCTCGTCGAATATAGGGGGCAATTTCAGTAAGCAGTTTGCGCCGACGTTGAAAATCGGAGGAAACCTCCGTTATGGCTACACCGACAACAATGTGCTTTCGGACGTCTTCACGCAAAACCTGTTGAGTGCAGGCAATACGCTTGAATCGGAAAGTAACGTGGCGAACAACAAGAGTCAGAATTTCAACCTGGATCTCAGAATGGAGTGGGACCCTGATACCCTCACGAAAATCATTTTCCGTCCTGGAATATCTTTTTACGACAACAATCGCTCCGAAACAGGTGACTTCCTCACGGTGAGTGAACAGGCAGGAGACACAATCAATCACGGCGAATCGGACTATTTTTCCGAAGGAAAGGGCAAGGAAATCGAGTTTCGACTCGATGCCAGTCGTGAATTGGGCAAGGAAGGTCGAGTACTGAGTGTGCAGCTGAATGCGGAAAAAGGAGATTCCGAAAACAAAGGTACCAGTGAATCAGGAACTTTCTACAGTGGATCACGCCCCGATGATATCATCGACCAGCGCTTCACCAACATCAACAACAACCAGTCGTGGCGCGGATACTTATCCTATGTGGAACCCATCGGAGAGAATAATTTTCTACAGCTGGCCTACCAGTACCGGCAAAATTTCTCGGAGTCGGACAAGGATACCCGTTCGAAAGATGACTCGGGAAATTATACGGTGTTTGACTCCCTCTACAGCAAGCGACTGGAAAATAATTTCGTGAATCAGGAACTGGAAGTAAACTTCCGGTCGGTACGGGAGAAATATGATTACATGTTCGGTTTCTCCATGCAACCCTCCTCTTCGCGCAGTAAGACATTCATTGGTACAGATATGATCTACGACGGGAAACAAGATGTGGTCAACTATGCCCCGATGGCCCAACTTAATTATCGCTGGAGCCGTACCCACAACCTGCGTATTCGCTACAATGGCAGAACCGAGCAGCCATCCGTGTCGCAGCTCTCGCCGGTGGTAGACGTGTCTGATCCGTTGAACATCAGCTCCGGTAATCCCGACTTGAAACCTTCGTTCCAACATGGGTTAAACCTCCGTTACCAGATGTCGAATCCCGAGAAAGCTAGCTCTATCAATGCGTTCATCAACGGAGGATATCTGACGAACGACATTGTCAGAGCCACCATTACGAACGTCAACACAGGCCGAAAGATATCGACCTACGAGAATGTATCCGGCAACTGGAACGCAAATGGTCGGGTCATGTTTAACGTGCCTCTGAAGAATATCAAATTCTCTGTTTTCTCCATGTCGTTTGCCAGCTACAATTATTCAAGTGGTTTTTCAAAATCCACGACGAGTGAGGAGGATACATACCATTTTACAGACGAAGACAAAAATATCAACCGCAGGTTTACTCTGGCAGAAGTGCTCGGACTGAATTACCGATCCGACCTTTTTGACTTCGGTTTACGGGGAAATATAAACTTTAACAATGTCACCAACAGCTTGCAAGGACAGACCGATCAGCAATATTTCAACTACGGTGGCAACGCCAACACATCGATTTATCTGCCCTGGGATCTGACACTCGAAAGCGACATCAATTATTCTACCAACTCGGGCTATGCCGACGGATATGAACAGAATGAATGGTTGTGGAATGCTTCCCTGCAGAAGACCTTGTTCAAACAGAAAAACGGCACCATCCGTTTTAAAATATACGATATCCTGCAACAACGAAGCAACATCAACAGAAGTGTGACATCCAACTATATAAGAGACACCACCACCAATACGCTGACAAGCTATTTCATGGTGCACTTTGTCTATCGGTTTAACTTCTTTAAGGGAGGAGCCACCCAAAGCGATATGATGCCACAACGACGCGGCTTTGATGGACCGCCCCCGCACGGATCCGGGCATGGACCTGGACCCGGTATGATGTAGAATTTCTTCTCCATGTGTGAGAGAAGTAGTTAGCTTGCCGGAATCATGCGATTCCGGCAAGTTTTTCAATCTCGGAGAAATAATTAACCGATTATAAAAAAAAAGTCTATTTTTACAGAATATTAAATATTACTATTACGCGATGGGACAGCAATTCACACCAAAACTAAGACACAGGTGGAACAATGTATTTGTCCACCTCCTGCTGTGGGGAGTTATTTTCATTCTCCCCTATTTTTTTATGGATTCTGAACGGGTGTTTACCTGGCGTCCCTTTTTGCGGTCGATTCCCGAGATGTTGGGATTCATGCTGGTATTTTATCTGAACTACTTCCTTTTGATCGACAAGTTTCTCTATCGGGGAAAAACAAAAGGATTCATTTTTTACAATGTGCTGTTGATTGTGGGTGTGTCCTTCATGATGCATTACGGAAGAGAGCTGCTCGAACAGTTGATGCCTTATCTGAGGCCGAAGTGGCGTGGAAGACACAATCCTTTTTTCCCTTTACTTTTCATTGTACGCAACTCCACGTCACTCTTCCTGGTCATGGGTTTGAGCGTAGCACTGAAGATGACCGTACGCTGGTTTGAAGTGGACAACGAACGCAAAGAACTGGCCAAAGCCAAGTCGGAGGCAGAACTACAAAATCTGAAGAATCAGATCAATCCCCATTTTCTGCTCAACACCCTCAATAATATTTATGCCCTGATTGAATTCAATCCTCCCAAAGCACAACAGGCGGTGATGGACTTAAGCAGGATGTTGCGTCATCTCTTATACGACAATAACCAGACTTATGTGCCGTTGCGTCAGGAGGCCGAATTTATGCGGAACTACATCGAACTGATGCGCATACGCCTGGCAGATAATGTCAAACTTACCACCCATTTCACTTACTCCAAAACGGGAGACACATTGATTTCTCCGCTCATTTTTATATCTTTGATTGAAAATGCTTTCAAACATGGTATAAGTGGTGATAAACCTTCCTTTATCGACATCTCCCTGAAAGAACATCCAGATGGGAAAATAGAATTTACATCGAACAACAGTTATTTCCCGAAAACGGAACAGGACAAGAGCGGTAGCGGGATAGGTCTGGATCTTGTGAGGCGAAGGCTGGAGCTGCTTTACCACGACAGTTACCTATGGCATACAACCATAGAAGATGACGTCTATTCCACCGTGCTTGTCATAGACACAAAAAAACAAAAGGATGATACTGAATTGCTGGATCGTGGACGATGAGCCGCTGGCTTTGTCACTCCTCGAGTCATACGTAAAAAAAACTGCTTTTCTCCGGCTCACAGGCAAATATAGCAACGCGCTTTCAGCCATGAAGCATATCGCCGAAGAAGAGGTCGATCTGCTCTTCCTGGATATACAGATGCCCGGAATCAATGGAATGGAGTTTGCACGTACCATCAGCCACCGCACAAGGGTTATTTTTACCACCGCCTTCAGTCAATACGCACTGGAAGGATACAAGGTGAGTGCACTCGATTATCTGTTGAAGCCTTTTTCGTTTGACGAATTTTTAGCCGCTGCCAGGAAAGCATTGGAGTGGTTTGAGATGACCGTATCCAGACCCGTTGCTGAGACGGTACATGAAAACATCGGTATCTTCGTGAAGTCGGAATACCGGCTCCTGCATGTGCTTTATGAGGATATCATCTATATTGAAGGCCTGAAAGATTATGTCAAGATTTATACTGAAAATGATCCAAAGCCCATTTTGTCACTGATGAGCCTGAAACTTCTGGAAGAAGAGTTGCCGGTGGACCGCTTTATGCGGGTTCACCGTTCTTATATCATACACAAAAACAAGATCAGCAGTGTCAACAAGAACAGGATCGTCATTGGTAAAAAGCAGATACCCATCGGGGAAACATACCGTAAACAGTTTAAAGCAATCATCGAAGGTAAATAAACCCCATAACCATTCTGTTGATTACTCCCGAGGAATCAAGCCCTCCCTATACACGTAAATCAGCCGCACAGCACTGTTATTCTTTCATTGTTTCCTCATCTATTTTAGTTATTGCGTTGAGAACCTAGTAGTTATGGGTTGGTTTTACTGAGTCCGTGACTAAATTAAGACTCGCTTTCAGGAATTATGTGCCGATACTCTCCATCCATAGCTTTCTTGAAAGTAGCCGAGAATAAATATTCATCAAATAAAACTTTAAAAAAACTGTTCGTAAATTTGCGAATTGAAAAACTGTTCGTACTTTTGCGAACTGGAATGAGCTACATTTCGATCTCAAAAGAGTATTATGTCGAAAAAAGAATTCACAGAAGAACAGATTAGGCTTTCACGTATTGCCAAAGCGTTGGGACATCCGGTTAGGATAGCCATATTGGAGCTTTTGGCCAATCAAAGTTGTTGCTACCACGGCGATATGTCTGAGATAATTCCGGTAGCCAAGAGCACGCTATCCCAGCACTTAACAGAACTAAAGGAAGCAGGGCTGATTCAGGGAGAGTTTACTCCCCCCACGGTTAAATACTGCATAAACAGAGAAAACTGGGAGAATATCCGAGAGTTATTGGGTTCATTCATCGAAAGTATTTCAGAGGTAAAGAACCATTGTTAAAAGCTTTCAATTATTTACCCACATCCTGAAAAAAGAAGAGAAAGACGCAAAATATTTCAAAAATACAAAGTTATGATTATTCATTATACAAACTAAATTTATAACTACTATGAAACAAGTCCTTTTTATTTTATTATTAGCATCAGTTGCTTTGACCGCATGCGGAAGCGGAAACGAAAAAAATGCAGATTCAACAGATGTTTCGCCTGATACTTCTGGAACCACCACAGAAGCAGCCTCTGTTACAAGTGCAGATCCATCTATGGTATATGTCTACTATTTCCATGGCAAACAGCGCTGCAAGACCTGTATAGCAGTTCAAAATTTCACTCAGAAAGCAGTAAAACAGATGTACGGTGACAATAAAAATGTGCTATTTTTGGAAGTATTGACCAATGAAGTCGGGAACAAAGAACTTGTTGAGAAGTATGGTGTGACATGGAATGCACTCATTGTAGCGAAAGGTGACGACTATATAGACATGACACAAAACGCATTTGCAAATCCGGAGGGTGTGAGTGAGTTGCTGAAGAATGAAGTAGACCGGAGGCTTTTATAGAGTAGATAATAGTCCTAAACGATGATGAATTTTTTGCAAAGTCTAACAGATGGCTCTAGCTGGCCTTTGCTCACAGCATTTCTGCTCGGCCTGATGACGGCTATCAGCCCCTGCCCGTTGGCCACAAATATCACAGCCATTGCTTATCTGAGTAAAGATATTGGTATTAAAAAACGGGTATTGTTTAATGGCTTTTTTTACACGTTGGGGAGGATATTTACCTATACCGCACTTGGTGTGTTCTTCTTTTTCGGCGCAAACCAGTTCAAGATAGTAGCTGCGTTACAAGGGATCGGTGGCATCTGGCTGGGAATAGCTTTGTTGGTAATTGGCATCTTTATGTTCGACATCATACAGTTGAACCTGCCCGGAGTGGGAAAGCTGACGGAAAAATTCAGCAGAAAAAACGGTAAGAAAAGCTACTGGGATGCATTTCTGCTGGGATTGATGTTCGCACTTGCTTTTTGTCCCTACAGTGGGGTGCTCTATTTCGGGGGATTGATCCCGTTGACGATTGCGTCTACGTCGGGACTACTCCTGCCACCGATATTCGCCATCGCAACCGGTCTTCCGGTGATTGTCATCGCCTGGTTACTGGCTTATAGTGTGAGCAATATCGGGAAATTCTACAACAGGATGAACAGTTTCCAGAAGTGGTTCAAACGTGTGGTGGCAACAGTGTTTATGATGGTGGGCACTTATTACATCATTATCAGTTTATAAAAAGAATGACATCAACAAATAATAAATTAAATCATGGAAATATTGGTATTGGGACCCGGTTGCAAAAAATGTGTACTGACCTATAACGCCATTCAGAAAGTAGTGGCGGAAACCGGTGCTAACGTAACGATCCGCAAGATTGAAGACATTATGGAAATCATGAAGTATAACGTGATGATGACGCCAGCGGTAGTGGTAGATGGTGAAGTAAAGGTGAAAGGCCACATCCCGTCAGAAGCGGAAATAAAGCGAATGTTAGGAGTATAAGTGTTAGATAAACAGGCGTTAAGTAAACTGCATCACTGATGTGGAAATATATTTTATTGTCAAAAAAAGTAGAAAATGGAAGCAAAAAAAGAATTGAAATATCTGTGGTGGATGGTATTTATTTTTGGGGTTATCTTCTTTTTGCCTATTGGTAGTGAGCGTTTTACAACCGCCATTGCTGCCGTTCTCGATCTCTCTAAATGGTATGCACAGGAGCATGTAATCCTTTGTCTACTCCCGGCTTTCTTCATTGCCGGAGTGATTGCGGTCTTTATCAGCCAAGGGGCTGTGATACGCTATTTTGGAGCGAATGCAAACAAATGGCTTTCCTATACCGTGGCTTCTGTTTCCGGAGCCATCCTCGCCGTATGTTCATGCACCATCCTCCCTCTCTTCACCAGTATCTATAAAAGGGGAGCGGGATTGGGACCAGCAGTTGCGTTTCTCTATTCGGGACCGGCCATCAGTATCCTCTCCATTATTCTTACCTGGAGAATTCTTGGAACGGAAATGGGTGTGGCCCGAATGGTAGGGGCGATACTTTTCTCAGTTGTAATCGGGTTGATAATGGCTTTTATCTTCCGTAAGGAGGAGAAAGCAAAACAGGAGGAACAGATAAATTTTGAGGCACCGCCATCAAAACGACCGATCTCGCAGACCATGTTCCACTTTTTTACACTGGTGTTAATTTTGGTGGTTGCCAACTGGGGCGCACCGGAAACGGGAGACCAATCGAGCGTCTGGTTTTATTTCCATACCTACAAATGGTATATCACTGGATTTCTTGGGTTGATGTTGGCTTTCTCACTGATCAAGATATTGAAGATCAAATGGAAATGGGTATCACTTGCGGTCGCCGCTACAGCACTGTCGGCTGTGCTTTCCAGCCAATTCATATCCAACCCCAAGATGGTGCCTTTGGTACCCATGGTCGTGGGCATCGCTGCTCTATCCATTGTGACTCTCTTTGACAGGAATGACGAGGAGAACAGGGAATGGACGCTCTCCGCTTGGGGTTTTGCCAAGCAGATTATGCCGCTGTTGGCTATCGGTGTGGTGATCGCAGGTTTCTTGCTAGGATCAACCCACGACAATGTGGCCATAAAAGGGGTGGTACCCAACGAGTGGATTGAGTGGGCAGTAGGGGGAAACTCTTTTTTCTCCAACTTCTTTGCCAGCTTCACTGGGGCCTTTATGTACTTTGCCACGCTCACCGAGGTGCCGATTGTACAAGGACTCCTGGCCAGTGGTATGGGCAAAGGTCCGGCACTGGCACTTTTACTTGCCGGTCCCTCACTCTCACTGCCCAACATGCTGGTAATCCGAGGGGTGATGGGTACAAGGAAGACATTTGTCTACGTTTTATTGGTGGTAATCATGGCTACCTTCACCGGGTTGTTCTATGGATCACTTTTTTGAATAAAATGTTCATAATAATTTAAGAAAAACCCCGAAAGCAGTTGTCTTGCTTTCGGGGTTTTATCATCAAAGGGAATGCTCCCGATAATTTGCCCTATTTCTCTCAGGAGAGAAGAGCTGTCAGCATCCACACATTCTTTTCCTGGCCTGCGAGGAAGTCACCCAACAATGAGACCGTCACCTCATCGTTGCTGTCGGAAGCTGCTTCAAGGATGCCACGCTCAAGGCCAATCAGGACCTTCAATGAGTCGAGTACATTTTGTACAATCTCTTTTGTCGTGCTTACAACTGCCGTCTCCTTGATGGTGGAGGTTTTCAGATATTCGCTGAAGTTATGTGCTGGCACACCTCCCAACATGAGAATACGTTCGGCCACTTCATCTACTTTCTCTGCGGTATCATCATAGAATTCTTCCAGTTTGGCATGCAAGCCATAAAACTCTATTCCTTTCACATTCCAGTGGAATCCACGGAGGTTGGTGTAATAAACCTGTAAGTTTGCCAACAGTTCTTGTAAACCGTTTACTGTTTTTTCTGTGCTCTTGGGGTCAAGTTGTAAAAAATCTAATGTTTTCATATTTTAATGTTTTAGTTCTTTTTTAATGATAGCAAATGTACAAAATTTTGGGCTAAAAATCAACTATTCCCTTATCAATCAGCCATAAATATTTTCTATCTCGTGGTTTCTTCCAAGCCTTATTAGGAGGATTATCGACAATAATCTGAAAAATTGTATCTTTACGATCGAGATGCAGATCTCCGGTCAACAAGAAGGCAATCTTGTAAAAGTTGCCAAGATGAGCGCACTGAGCACAATTATTATGGCTGGAGCGTCTGGATGCTGAGCGTGAAGAAGAGGATAAGACTAACCTGATAATTGAATAACGATGAAAAGAAAGGCAGGAATGGGGTTGTTGCTGTTGATTGCAACCATTACAATTTGTCATGCTCAACCGGCGTATGTGAACAACTTCGAAAGGCCGTTGAGCGATGTGTTGAAAGATATCTCCGTCAGATTTGATGTGAAACTCTCTTATGAAATTGATACGACTGGGTTGGTGCTTCCTTATGCCGATTTCAGAATCCGGCCCTATTCAGTGGAAGAGTCCCTGACAAACGTACTGGTACCCTTCGATTTCAAGTTTGTGAAGTCGGGCGAAGGGCGTTATAAAATTAGGCGGTACGAGTATACCCGAAAAAGACCAGAAGATGGTGAAAAAATGCTCTCCTATCTGCTTTCTCTCTATCCCGATAAGGAAAGCTGGGAGCAACGGAAAGAGTGCCTGCAGCGTGAAGTCAGAGAAAACCTTGGCATCGGCCCGCTACTAGCCAAAAGAGTACATTCAGAACCTGTCTTGTCGAAAATAAGGAAATTTGAAGGCTACTCGATACAAAACTTTGCCATAGAAACATTGCCGGGACTTTTTGTGGCCGGCTCCATCTATGCTCCTTTATCCAAAGGAAAGCATGCCGTCATCATTTCACCAAACGGACATTTTGCAGACGGTCGCTACCGCGAGGATCAGCAGCTCAGGATGGGCACACTCGCGAGGATGGGGGCCATTACAGTGAGCTACGACTTGTTTGGATGGGGCGAATCGGCCCTGCAGGTGGGCAATGCTGCTCATCGCTCAAGTGCTGCCCATATGATCCAGGCAATGAATGGCATCACCATCCTCGATTACATCCTCACAAGAAATGATGTCGACAAGGAGAGAGTAGGGGCAACAGGCGGTTCGGGAGGAGGTTCTCAAACCATTTTGCTCTCGGTGCTCGACAACCGGTATAAAGCGGTGGCACCGGTGGTGATGGTGGCATCTCATTTCGACGGAGGCTGTCCCTGCGAAAGCGGCATGCCGGTTACGCTCTCTTGCGGAGGAACCAACAATGCCGAGCTTATCGCAATGTTTGCTCCCCGTCCGCTGCTGGTGGTTTCGGATGGCAAAGACTGGACAGCCAGCGTTCCCACGCTGGAGTATCCATACCTGCAAAAGGTGTATGGAATGTATGACGCCCGCGAAAAGGTGCAGAATGTGCATCTCCCTGAGGAGGGTCACGATTATGGGATAAACAAGAGGAAGGCGGTCTATGACTTTTTTGGCAACCTTTTCTCATTGGACTTTCAAAAAATAGATGAGGACAAAATAACGATAGAAACGGAAGCCGATTTAAAGATATTCGGTAAAAATGGTGAATTGTATCCCCAGCATGCCATCCGTTCCTTTGAGGAGTTAGCGAGATATTTCAGCAACGGGGTGAACGCAGAAAAGTAAAATGCGCGAACAGTCCCTAAATTCATATAATTCCTTGATATTCAGCTTTTGGAATTGTATTATATCAAAATAATATTAACTTTGTAACCGCCGTAACTGTTGCGACGGTAACTAAACAGCGTTGATATGAAATTCTATAACCGAAGGAGTGAGCTGACCGAACTCCATCGAATACAAAATCTGTCGTTCACTGATCACTCTCGTATGACAGTTGTAACAGGAAGAAGGCGTATTGGGAAAACCAGTCTTATTATGAAATCGGTTGAAGGGCTCCCAACAGTCTATCTGTTTGTTGGCTGCAAGGCCGAAGCGTCGCTTTGCGCGGAATATATTCCCATTATCTCGCAATCTCTTGATCTTTTTGTACCGTCAGAGATACGTACATTCCGTTCATTATTTCAGTACCTGATGGAGTTGTCTTCTAGCAGGGCATTCAATCTGATTATTGACGAGTTTCAGGAATTCTACAACATCAACGAGTCGGTGTATAGCGATATGCAGAATATCTGGGATACGTATCGAAAGAAGACTAAAATGAACCTGATTGTGGCGGGTTCTATTTATTCATTGATGCAGAAAATATTTCAGGACCAAAAAGAACCGTTATTTGGCAGGGCAGATAATAGCATAAAATTATCAGCTTTTGATTTGGTCACGCTGAAAGATATTATGCATGACAATAACCCCAATTACACCAATGACGACTTGCTCGCCCTCTATTCTTTTACCGGTGGCGTTCCCAAATACGTGGAGTTTTTTATGATAACATCACGTTAAGCATTCACGAGATGGTTTCATTTATGGTACGTGAAAATTCTCCCTTTACCGATGAAGGAAAGAACCTGCTGATAGAAGAGTTTGGAAAAAATCATGTGGTTTATTTTTCTATTCTAAGTGCCATATCGAGTGGTATCAACACACAACCCGAAATTGAGGCCGCATTAGGAAATATAAGTATTGGTGGGCAAATCAAGCGATTGATTGAAGATTACAATATCATTGTCCGCCAGCGACCCATATTGGCAAAGCCAGGAAGTCAGGCAGTCCGTTATGAGATACAGGATAACTTTATCCGTTTTTGGTTTAACTATTTCGATCGGCACCGCTCCATGATAGAAATTAAAAACTTCACAGCCCTGGCATCCATTATCCGGTCTGATTATCCCACCTATTCCGGCACTATGCTCGAACGATATTTCAAGCAACAACTTGCAGAAAGCCTCCAATACCGTGACATCGGCTCCTGGTGGGAGCTCAGAGGCAATCAGAACGAAATCGATATCGTCGCCTTAAAACTGGAAAAGAATCAGGCGTTGGTTGCCGAAGTAAAACGACAGAAGAAGAATTTTAAACCCGAACTACTGGCCAAAAAAGCAGAACACCTCAAAAATAAACTACTTGCCAATTATCAGATTGATACGCTCTGCCTGTCTTTGGAAGAGATGTAGGCAATGAAAAAAAGAAGAATTGCGAATATCTCATATTGCAAGCGTTGGCGTAAAAGATTCACCAAAATAAGCAACAACAGAAGGAACTACCGCGAAAGTCGCGGCAGTTCCTTTTCAATTCGTATTTTCGCAGGTTCTATGCCTATCATAAAAGAGATTAATGAGCCGCCCATTCTTAATATACTTGAAGAATAAAACATCTCAGGAGTTTGAATATAAAAGGGATGTTTCAACAGTTGTCCCTACCGACAAAGGATATCGCATTACTTTCAATGATGGGAGAAGTTACTATTACGGGGTCGATAAGGTTCAATATTACCCTCTTTTGTCGACGCAAAAAGATGTTCGTATACACGAGTATGGTAAATTAAATGATAGATACAACATAGTCGATAATTATGGGCATTACTTAATTTTTCGAGATAAGGTGAACGCTTCTTATCCTGTTGAAAAAAACGATCATATTGAAATCTGCGATGTCAAAAAGAACATTGCCCAAGCAAAATCAGTGATTGCTTATTTCAAGAAAATATTGGAAAAAGTGGGAGAAGTGTCATTTGATATTACATCCGAAGAAACAGAAAATAAAAATCCAAATCAAATAAGTTCTGAGATATTGCTTAAGGCACTTGACAGGATAGATTTGTATGAATCAAGATCAGCCTTATCAAACTATATCGATGGAACTGACCCTGCTGTTATTACTTCCAATGAAACCCTAATTTACCCTTTTGGGTGCAACGAAAGCCAGAAGCTGGCCGTAGAGACTTCTTTCAGAAATAGTATCAGTATAGTGGAGGGCCCACCTGGAACGGGTAAAACGCAGACGATCCTGAATATTATTGCAAATCTAATCATACAGAACAAAACCGTGGCCATTGTTTCAAATAACAATTCAGCCGTATTCAACGTGCGGGAGAAGTTGGAGAAACATGGTTATGGAATGGTGGTGGCTTCACTTGGAAATAAGAACAACAAATCATCATTCTTCGAAAATATCAGTGGACAGACGATCAATCCTGAATTTGAGCTTTCAAAAGAGAGATTGATAAAAGCAAAGAATGAGGTTCGTGAATTGGATTCCATTTTGACAACCTGTTTTCTGTATCGGAACAGACTGGCTACACTAAAAACAGAATTATCAGATGCTGAGATAGAATTCAGCCACATTAAAGCGGAACAACCACTCGATCAGAATATTAAATCGTTACTTGACAAGAAATTCCGTCGTAGCTGGAATTTCAATAAAGCTTTGAAGTTGAAAGATTTTCTGTCATTTATCAATATTGAAAAGAAAGTATCTATCACAAACAAACTGCGATTTGTTTTTCAATATGGCTTGTTCGACTTTGCCAATATCAATAAGTATCGTGAAGAACTTCCTCTTTACACGAATCACAAATTCTATGAACTGTATATTGCGAAAATAGAAAGTGAGATCTTGGAGGTTGAAAACTGGTTGACCTCTCACAATGAAGAAGCCAATCTGAAACTTTTTATCGAAACATCCAAAGAGGTATTCAATGGTGAACTTTTTGATAAATATAAAAGTTTAGGAGAGTCATCGTTTAGCGTGGAAGATTATCGTCAGCATTTCGATGATTTTGTAAAGTATTATCCGGTAATCCTGAGTTCCACTCTCTCGCTGCATACAAGCATTCGAAAAGGGTTTCTTTTCGATTATCTGATCATCGATGAATCCTCGCAGGTGGATATCATAAAGTCGGCCGTCTGTTTCTCGTGTTGTCGGAATGTCGTGGTTGTTGGAGATAGCATGCAACTCACGCATATTGTAGATAAACAAGGCCAGGAAGCTGCAGAACAATTTCAGAAAGAATACCACATTTCTCCTGCATACGACTATGTTAAACAGAATATTTTAACCTCGCTGAAAAGCTTGTATGGAAATAATGTAAAATCGGTGCTGCTGAAAGAACATTACAGGTGCCACCCTACCATTATAGGATTTTGCAATAAGAAATATTACGATAACAAGTTGGTTGTGATGACCCATGGAAATGACCATCCTTTCAGGATTATTGAGACAAGCATATCGGGAGGAAGAAATTATCACAATCAGAGACAGATTTATGAAACCGATTTATATATCCGCGAGAACTATGCCGCCGATTATACAAAAGTCGGGGTTATTGCACCTTATAGAAACCATGCGGACATGTTGCAACAGCAGCTTCCAGATGGAGTGGAGGCCGATACCATCCACAAATTCCAGGGGCGTGAGAAAGACGTGATTATATTCAATACGGTAAGGAACAAGATCGATTCGTTTATCGATAACCCGAACCTGATCAATGTTGCCGTATCGAGGGCTGTGAAAGAGTTTGTCGTGATAAAACCTGCATCGATGGAGCTTCCACACGGAACAAATATCGGTGATATGATACGTTATATCAACTATACCACAAACCCGGAAGAAACGGTTGTGAAAGGCTACATCTGTTCCGTTTTTGATCTTCTGTACAAAGAGTACAACAAAGCATTTGTTTCATTCCTTTCATCCAACAAGCACATAAAAGGGTCTGCTGCGGAGGTTATTATTCACAAGCTGCTTACTGGGAAGATATTGTTGAACAACCCTTTGTTTTCATCCATTGATATAGTTAGAGAGTATAAACTTAGGGACCTTGTTCGGGATTTTCAACCATTCACTGGAGATGAGATACAGTTTATCATGAAAAATTCAAGGATTGATTTCCTTCTGTACAACAAGATCGATAAAACCCCTGTCCTTGCCATTGAGGTAGATGGTGTGTCATTCCACGACAACGAGTTACAACGGGAAAGGGACAGCAAGAAAAATCACATCTTGGAAATTCTTGGCCTTCCAATACTCCGGCTATCAACCGATGGACACAACGAAGAGGCAAGGATTATTGAAAGTTTGAATGACGCAATGCAGTTAACCGAATAAATTTTGAGGTCTCAACAATACCCAACTAAACTTTAGAGAACAAAATTTTGTTTAAGTTCTATGCTCTTTCCGAGCGGGAGCAGTGTGAATACAGATCCCCGTGTTCATCGAGATTGATGCATCAGCGCACATAACCCATAATTCATTGATATGACAGATCAGGAAAAGTATGACCAGATATTTGAAGCCAATACCAAATGGATTGAGAAGAATAAAGTAGAGAATCCTGGCTTGTTCAAATTGCTGGCCCAGGAGCAACATCCCGATTTTCTATATATCGGCTGTTCAGATAGCCGGGTGCACCCGAACCAGGTGATGGGACTAAAGCCTGGTGAGGTTTTTATTCATCGCAACATAGCGAATATGGTGAATGCCCTTGATTTGAGTGCCCATTCGGTCATTAACTATGGCGTGGAGTATCTCAAAGTGAGGTACATCATTATTTGTGGCCACTATGGCTGCGGTGGTATCCAGGCGGCCATGGAGAATTTAGATCACGGAATTCTTAACCCTTGGCTGCGCACAATACGCGATGTGTACCGTCTTCATAAAACAACACTCGATGCCATTGAAGATAAGGAGACGAGGTATCGGCGTTTCGTGGAAATCAACACCTACGAGCAATGTCGCAACGTACTGAAAATGGCAGAAGTACAAAAGTCTTTTTACAAAAACGGCTACCCCAAAGTCGCAGGATGGGTTTTCGACAATGAGGATGCCCGACTTCATGACCTGCATTTTGATTTTGAAAGGGAGCTCCGGAACATCAGGGAGATTTATGATATCACAGGCAATCTGTAACCTGTTATTTCTCACACAGAAATCCCTCAAGAAACGATTTCGTTTCCACACTCAAATCCTTCTTCTATGAACACCCTGCCTTGGAAGTTCGTGTGGACTGCCAGGGACCATGACTTAACCTGCTTCGGTACTTCTCCAATAAAATACGGAGTATATTAGGAGTATATTAGGAGTTGTATTGGAGGAATAAAGAACAAAATAGAATTTAGTTGAACAGGATCTTTTCCATAATCATTTTCCTCTTCAGCAATTCCAGACCAGCTCTTCCGTACATAACCCTTTTGACAACTTTCAGCTTGTTTACGAATCCTTCCGTTATACCATTTGTTACATTATATTTAATCGTGTTTTTAACAGCGTTATAATCCATCCTGATTCCAGTGATAAAAGTTTTAAGCATATTTACTTTCGTCTTACAGTACTTCTTCATCCACCGGATCAAATTGAAGCTGCCGGTTTTTTGGGGGAGGACGCAAATTTGAGTTTGCCCATAGGCGTAAAAAATTGTAACTTCGCATGAATTTATAAAAAAAAGACGAACAACATTACCATGCGTCCCAGATCATTTCTTGCCACGTTGCTTGGCATTCTTTTGTTTGCTTCTTGCCAGGTGTCAAAACAATCGACAGAGGCCATTTCCACCGATTTTAAAATGATCCTACGCTTGTGGCCCGAGCACCACAACGATACTGTTTTAAGAGATGAATTGCTGCAGGCCTTGCGAACCTATCCCAGCACTTTTGAGGAGGTATGGCTCTGCGCGGATTTTGAAACACTCTCCATGGATACCCACGGCAAGTCGGCCGCTGCTATGGCTGTTGCCGCGCAAAACTTGCGCGAGATGGGAATCACACCATCCATGCAAGCCATAACAATTGGGCATGGCGATAACTTCGAAAGCGGGTCTGAAGAGCTGATCCCCACGGAATGGAGTACAATCACCGATGCGAACGGTATTGTCACACGTGCCTGCCACTGTCCGCGACAACCCAAGTACCTCGCGTACCTGGAAGAGGTATACGCGCTTTATGCGGAAAAATGCCAGCCGGCTATCATCTGGTTGGACGATGACTTGCGTGTAACCAATCATTCACCGGCACGTCAGCTCTGTTTCTGTGATACCTGCATCCGTGAATTCAATGAACAGTATGGTGGAGCATGGAGCAGGGAGACCTTGGTGGCGGAATTGGAAGCAAACAGCGGAGAGGATGGCGTGCGACAACAATGGATTGCCTTCTCACAGGAAAGCCTGGCCGGTGTTGCCCGCACCATCTCCAGAAGTGTGCACCGTGTTTCACCCAAAACACGCATGGGGTTACAACATGCGAACTTCCACCGGGAGCTTCTTGAGGGCAGGGACTGGAATCTTATTTTTAAGGCGATGGAGGAGGAAACCGGACTGGTTCCTGCCTCCAGGCCTGGAAATGGCTTTTACAGTGATCATGCTCCTCGTGAGATGGTGATGAAAGGATACGACATGGCACGACAGATCCGGCGCCTTGATCCGGACATAAAGGAGATTGCCGCAGAAATTGAGGGGTATCGGCATTATGCTAGCGGGAAATCAGCTCACGGACTGTGTGTTGAATCGTTGCTCTATTTGTCGATGGGGGCCACGCAACTCTCATACGCCATTGTCTGTTCTGCATCGGAGCCGATGGAGTGGTATGCCGACACCTACTTCAAGAAATTGCAGGAATGGCGTCCTTTTCTCGAGGAGTATGCTCGCTACAATGCGGGAACGGAACCCGGAGGGTTGGATACTTACATCAGTCCGCAGAATGTAATCCGGGAAAAAAAACCGGGAGAACCACCTTTCGGATGGATAACCACCGGGGCGAACGATGCGCTCCTTCATTTGTCGTATTTGGGATTCCCATTTTGTCCCGACGGCAATCATGCATCGGCGCTAATGATGGATGCGGAGGCGGTAAGCGGACTGACTCCTGATGAAGCCACGCGCCTCTTTCAACTGAAAGGTATACTGATCAATACGCAGGCATGGGAGCTCATGCAACGCCGGGGTTTGGATACCCTGCTTACGCCCATTCCTGTTCCGGAAGGATTGAACAATGTCTCCTGCTTCGTGTCAGCTCAGGAAGGACGGACAGCTGTGATTCCTTCGTTCGATGCGTCGATTCCCAATTCGCAACGAATGAACTTGTTACAGATTGCCGATTGGGCAGCATCGCATCAATTGCCGGTTATCATGGAAAGCATGGCCCAGGCCGTCGTGGTTCCCCGCGTCGACAAAAAAGGCCAACTATGTTCGGTCACCCTGTTAAATTGTAGCATATCGGAGCAGCCGGAGACGCGTCTTCGCCTGCGTGGTTGTGGAGCTGACAAAAAACAGACGTTTGTCTGGAAAAAAGCAGGTCGGCCGGATGTAAAACTCCGCCCGCAATACGATGGGGAGGATGCAATCATCGCAATACCTTCCCTCGAAGGATGGAACATCGGCTGGCTGGCAATCAAATAATCAAAAATAAACAATCAAAATAATTAATATAATGAGAAATAAATTTTTAATTGAGAGCCTTTTATGTCTGCTTTTCTTTCCAATGTGCATAGGATGCCAAGCCTTGCATGCGCCGACAAACATTGATTCACTCCTCGAGATTCAGGGAGAAAGTCTTGTGTTGGCTTCAACCTTACCCGGACAATTGTGTTTCGACTCCATTTCTGATGGAAGTGTGACCGTACGAAGCCGCTATTCTCCAAATGATTCATTGTGTACAGTGTATCTCGAAGGTGTTGATTATGTAGTAGATTATCAAGCTGGTACAATCAAAAGGACCAGCAATTCATCGATTCCTGACTATTCCAAGCATCCGCTGTATGGAAAAACCGATTTCGACCACTCTCAATATCCCGATTATTCCAATCATCCCTATTTTATCTGGGTAGATTATGTCACAAAAAGTGGAGAACCACTGGCACTGCCAAATGACCAAAGCCAGTATCTGGGTAACTTACAGAGCAAACTGGAAAAGGGAACACCTGTCACGGTGGTATCTTATGGCAATAGCATTACTGCGGGGGGTGAAGCCTCTACCACTGAACGCAGGTTTCAATACAGATATGTGGAATATTTGAAAAAACGTTATCCTAATGCGGTCATCAAGTTGGAAGATGTATCAATTCCAGGATATTCATCCACTCAGGGGATTGAATGGTGGGATGAGTATATCGGAAAAACTTCTCCTGACCTTGTACTGGTGGGATGGGGTATGAACGATCACAACATTGGAGGCAACAGCCCGGAACAATTCAAAGCAAACCTGGTGAATCTGGTGGCTATGATCAAAGAAAGAAAGCAGGCAGAGGTAATCCTCTTCTCCTCTTTCCCTCCCAACGACAACTGGCATTTCGGTTCCCACTCTATGGAACTGTATGCCAATGCCACGAAAGAAGCTGCATTGGAAGCCCAATGTGCCTATGCAGATGTCTTTGTCACCTGGAAAAAAGTGCTGGAACGAAAAGATCAACCTTCACTATTGGGTAACAACATCAATCATCCAAACGATTTCGGTCATTGGCTCTATTTTATTGCTTTTGAGGCAATTAATTTTTAGCGATTCTGCTATAACAATGCCCACTGTCAGATCACGAACTCGATGCCGTTTGAGAAAATGGAATACCTAGATAGTTTCCGATAGTGTGACTTCATTTACCTATTTGGTACGTGGAAACTTCCAGGGGTGATGATAGGTGGGTTGCAAGTATTTGTTCGCTGCTTTGTTGTCGAAATGTTTCAACTGTTCATTATAGGTTAGGAGAGCTCCTCCCATCCTTGCTGAGATATTGCCCAGATGAGCATACTTGGCACTCAAGCTTCCTGTCTCGATGGGACAGGAAGTTTTCCTGTTTTTCGTATCCACGCAGTTGAGAAAGTTTGTCACATGATCCTGGTGATCTTTGTTATCGGCTTGTGATTTCCGATAGGAGAGCTTGCTGCCTTCGGGGATAACCTCCCAGTTGTTCCTGTCGGCTACGAGAGAGCCGTTGGTTCCTCTGAACATGACGCCATAGTTTCTCCCCCCGAGTCCTGTTTCTATGCCGGCATTGTTGGACCAGTTGATCACAAAGTTGTCAAACTGATAGGTCACATTCAATGAGTCAAAGGTTTCATGTCCTCCTTCGGGATAAAAGTAATTACCTCCAATTCCAACAGTTTTGTTCGGCATGCCGTTGACTTTCATGCCCCAAAGTGCCATATCAAGCAAGTGTACACCCCAGTCGGTCAACAGGCCGCCACCATAATCCCAATAGAGACGCCATAGACCATTGAACCGTGATGTGTTAAACGGCACCTCTGGGGCAGGCCCAAGCCACATCGCAAAATCAACTCCTTCGGGTTGAGGGCTGTCAGCCACATGCGAAGCAATGGCTCCATAATTGAAGTTGGCCCATACATTGACTTGTCCAATTGTTCCCAGGTGACCTTCATTGAGATAGTCAATCATCTCTTTCCAGTGTTTGGCGCTCCGCTGTTGTTGCCCAACCTGCACCACCGTATCATATCGGTTGGCAGCGTATACCATGGCATCGCATTCGGCTATGCTGTTGGCAATCGGTTTTTCCACGTAGACCGATTTACCGGCGGAACAAGCATCCACAAACTGCAAACAATGCCAGTGATCGGGTGTCCCGATGATCACAATGTCAATATCCTTGCGATCAAGCAGACGACGGTAATCGTTGTACAGATCAACCTTTTGTTGGTAGTCCTTATCCAGTTCGGCCGCTCTCTTCTCTAACAATGGGCGGTTGACATCGCAAAGGGCTACACATCGTACATTGGGGTGTTTGAGGGAATCAGTCAGGTCGTACCATCCCATGTTGCGGCATCCAATCAGTCCTACATTCACCCTGTCAATGGCCGACAAGGAGTTCAGTACATTACTGTGGCTGACTCCCGGAAGCATCGTACCCGCAGCCAGCAATGAGCTTGTTCTTAAAAAATTTCTACGTGAAACCATGATTGTTTGTGTCAATTATTTCATGTTGGATATATTCAGAGATTGAAAGTATATTTTTTTTTTGAAAAAGATGCTATTTATGCCGAAAATTCTGTCTGGAAAAAAAATTGAATTCCGATGACTAGTCATCTTTTTTGCCATTTTCAGTTTGTGCTGTCCCGGGAAATATCTTTCTTTGTGTTGTGATGAACGACGCGTTGCTTGAGAAACTGAAGGTGTTGGCTGAGTCGGCCAAGTACGATGTTTCCTGCTCATCCAGTGGCACTGTCCGCAAAAACAAGGCTGGCAGTCTGGGGAATACGGTGGGGGGTATGGGCATTTGTCACAGTTTCACGGAAGATGGGCGTTGCATCTCGTTGTTGAAGATCATGCTCACCAACAATTGCATCTACGATTGTGCCTATTGCATCAACCGAAGAAGCAACGACATCAGGCGGGCTACCTTATCGGTACAGGAACTGGTGGACCTGACCATCTCCTTTTATCGGCGCAATTATATCGAAGGCCTGTTTTTGAGTTCCGGGGTCGTCAGCAGTCCCGATTACACCATGGAGCGCATGGTGCGGGTCATCAAGGAACTGCGACTGACGCACCGCTTTAATGGGTATATCCACATGAAAAGTATCCCTGGAGCCAGTCGGGAGTTGATCAACGAAGCTGGATTGTATGCCGACCGCATGAGTGTGAACCTGGAAATAGCGACCGAAGAAAATCTCAAACTTCTTGCGCCGGAAAAAAGTCATGGAAGCATCTTTGAACCGATGCGGTATATCCAGCAGGGGATGCTGCAGCATCTGGAGGATCGTAAACGGATGCGCACGGTCCCTCGTTTTGTTCCTGCCGGACAGAGCACCCAAATGATTGTAGGGGCAACCAGTGAAACGGACAAGGATATTTTACGTATTTCCTCCCTCTTGTACAAGCGTCCAAGCATGAAGCGGGTCTATTATTCTGGTTTTATCCCCGTGAATAGCTATGACACCCGTCTGCCGGCGTTGACGCAGGCGCCGCTGGTGAGAGAGAATCGCTTGTATCAGGCCGACTGGCTGATGCGCTTTTATCAGTTCCGGGCCGATGAGATTGTGGACGATCAATATCCAAACCTCGATCTGCAGATCGATCCCAAACTCTCCTGGGCGTTACGCCATCCGGAGATGTTTCCCGTGGATGTCAACCGGGCCGACTATGCGGCTATTTTGCGCGTGCCCGGCATCGGCGTTAAATCGGCAAAACTCATCATCGCCTCCCGAAGATTTGGTAGACTGAATGCTTCGCAACTGAAAAAAATGGGCATCGTCATGAAGAAGGCACAATATTTTATTACCTGCAACGAGCTAGCCATGTACACGGTCAACGAAGCTACACCGGATTATCTACGGAAGATCCTCACGCAACCGGAAAAAAGAAAAAAAGAAGATCGGCAGCTTGCCATCATTTTTCCGGATTAACGCCCTCCTTGCCATGCGTGTATTTTTTTACGATAAAACATTCGATGGGCTTCTCTCTGCGGTATTTGATGCCTATAGCCGGAAAACATTTCCCGACAGGTTGCTGGAAGAGGGGAGCATTGTGCCCTTGTTTACCGAGGAAACCCATCGGGTGGATACCGTTGAAGAGAAAACACGCAGGGTGTGGACCGCACTGGAAAAGAAAATTTCGGCACAGGCATGCAACATGCTGACCCACGCCTGGCTGTCGGAGGAACCGGGTTGCGATGAGCTGATCTTCCGGTATATCTGTAAAAATATCGACAGCAGGATTTCCATCGAGATGAACTTTGGCGATGCCGATGTACTGAAATTGTTTCAGACAGCAAAAAGAGTCGGTCACGAGGGACACTATCTGCGCATGTTTGTCCGCTTTCAGAAAGCAGCCGACGACATCTTCTTTGCGCCCGTATCACCGCGCTATAATGCATTGCCATTGACGGTGGATCACTTTCGGGACCGTTTCTCAGATCAGAAATGGATCATCTACGATGTGAAGCGGCATTACGGTTATTATTATGATTTGCGAAAGGTGGAGGAGATCACGCTCGATGATGACAAACATCTGCTGGGTGGAAAGCTGGACGAAGAAATGATGGCAGCAGACGAGAAGTTGTTTCAGGAGCTCTGGAAAGGTTATTTCAAGGCGATGACCATCAAGGAACGCATCAACCCGCGGTTGCAGCGTCAGCATATGCCAAAGAGATTTTGGAAGTATCTGACTGAAAAACAATAGCTATCTTCTTTTGTTGTTCGCCCGGCTGTTTCCCTGGTTGTTTCGGTTTCCCTGTTCGCTTCTGAAGTTGTTCACTTCTTTCTGGATAAAACTCCTTTCGGCTTGTTGTGCCCGGTAAAGTTTCTCGGGCTCGAGCACATTTTCAAATCGGGGGGCATATAACTTGTCAAGGGCAGCCTCTTTCACTTTTACTTCCAAATCGTCTTCGAGCATTTTTCGGTATTCTTCCTCCGAAATGTTGCTGTTGTCTTTGATTCGTTGAATCTTATCTCTGTGAAGTTTGTGTAGTTCAAATTTTTTCTGTGTCAGTTCGTTGTTCAGCGGAAAATATTTGTCGGCCTCAGCTTGTGTAAGACCGGCTTCTTTTTTGATATATTCCATTTTCCTCTTTTCATAATCGGCCATGTTCATCTTTTTGCTTTGAGCCAACAACGAAGAGAAATATAGGGGGAGCATGCATAGCACCCATATCAAAATAATACTTTTTCTCATGACAAAAACTAATTTAAAAGAGGTTTGGTTATGCCCTTAATTCAGATAATATTGATTATACATATAATCATAGTATCCGTCTTCTACTACTTGTTCCTCAAGAAACTGATAAAACTCTTCTTCAGTAACGTGTACCGTGGACCAGTAATTATTGACTGTCTCCGATGTGCCGATGGCTTCACTCGTGGTGGATTCTGTCATCAACGGCTTTTTGCTGGCATCGCTGGTCAGATAGTTCACGATGATATAAATTCCGATAAACATAGCGGCCATATAAACCCATGGTTTTACTTTTTCCCATAAAGTTACTGGGGGAGGGGCAACATACTCTTTCTCCGGCAGTCGGCTCATGATCTCCTCATTCAGTAACGCGAAATAGTTTTCGGGTACTTTAAAAGGATTTTTTGCTTTGTCTATTTCATCTAATTTACTGATCTTTGCTTTCATACGATTAAAACTATTATTTTCAAAGATTTCGTCAAGAACTTGTTTTAATCATCTACTTCTTTGACAATGATTGTAATACCTTTTTTTTCTCCTTATCTTTGCGCCGCAATCCGCTTATGTGTAGACTTTGCCTTATACAAAAGGTTTAATCGGTTTCACCCAAAATCTTTTCAATTTTCTTAACAGCATGATGATAGGATGCTTTGAGTGCCCCCACCGAGGTGCCGAGGATGTCCGACATATCCTCGTATTTCATTTCATCAAAATATTTCATCTGAAAAACAAGGCGTTGCTTGTCGGGTAGGGTGAGTATGGCTTTTTGCAGCTGGGTCTGTGCCGTGTCGCCATCGAAATACACATCGCTCTCCAGGGTGTTGAGCAGGAAGGTGTCGTCGTCATCGATGGAAACATTGTTCTGATTTCTTTTTTTATTCAGGAAGGTGATGCTTTCATTGATGGCAATGCGGTAAAGCCAGGTGGTAAGTTTTGCTTCTCCCCTGAAATTTTCGAGGTTACTCCATGCCTTGATAAACACATCCTGCAGAATGTCGTTGGCATCGTCGTGAGAAAGCACCATCTTTCGTATCTGCCAGTATATCCTTTCGCTATACTCAGATACAAGACGGGCAAACGCTTTCCGGCTTGTAAGCGGATTACGCAATTCTTCCAACAGTCTTTCCTCGTCGATCATTTCTGTGTATTCGGACTTTCGCGCAAAGTTACCTAAAAATTAGTCTCTTTTCTCAGATATTGTCCCCTTTTTCAAACCAAGTCACGAAATTCTCTGCAGTGCTCGTGTTCTGATGCCACCACGCCAGTGATTCGGGATAGTAGGATACGCTGATATAACGACAGAAGGTGTCGTAAAAGCTGGAGTGCTCGATGTGCGAAAAGAATGGGATGTAAAAGGTCCAGAAAATACCCTGTTTGTTGCCGTTGAGGCTTTCTTTCTGAAGCACATGCATGATGGACCGGTTCACAGCACAGAATCGGGTAAATTCATCCTCCGTGGCGGCTGTGGCCTGCAGGGAATCGAGCGTGGTGGTAATGGCCTGGTATATCAGGTTCCGATTCAGGCCCTCTTCTATCGACAGGGGAGGAATTTCTTCCGGATTGTGGGATATGTTTTCATTGGTGCGCATCATCTGCTGTTGGATGAAAGAGCGTTCGGCCGGCTTGTCTGTCTTCTTTATGCGCATGGTCTGCAGCATTTCCTCGAAAGCATTTTTCGATCTTTTGCTGTCGGGCTCCAGTAGAAGAAACATCTGCATGGAAAGGATGCTCTGTACCCAAAGACCTTTGTCCTTCAGTGCGTAGGCATACAATAAAAAGGCGCCACTGTGTGATTTATCCAGATCAATCGCTTTCTTTACATGTTCAAGCGTCTTGTCGATGTTCTTGGTTTTATAATAGTTCAACGCCATGTTAAAATGAAGCAGGTACTCATCCCCTAATTTTCCCAATCCCTCATGCAGCAGTGCGAGAGCTTCTTCGGGATGACCCATTTCCACCAGCGCCTCACTTTTTACGGCATAGGCACCGGGTGAAAGATGCTCATCCTGGGTGTTGATGACAGTGGTACTGAATATCGACGCATTTTCAAAATCCTGCATGGCCAGGTAGCTCAGAGATATTTCATACGTAGCCTGCACGCAACTGGGGTTCAATTTCAGGGCTTCCTGATACTTTTCAATGGCTTGCTCATATTTCCCCTCATCGTGTAATGCCACACCTTCCTGAATCAGCTCCTTTATTTTTGACTCCTGGTCAACGCTGTAGGCTTGAAACAGAAAGGAAGCGATAATGAATGCGATAAGACTGGTTGTTATTCTCATAAGACTTATATTGATGTAAAATCAACCACACTGATCATGGCCTGGTGTGATAACGGCGTTTTTTTTGAATGGGTAAAAATAGGACAAAAAAACCAAATCGAAAGATACATTGTAAAAAATAGACATTCTTTGTAACAATTATAAACATTTTATCGGGCTTCGAAAGGGATTTTTACTTTTTTGGAGCCGAATTGTATCGAAAGTTGTCTACTTTTGCAGTGAATTAGCAAAAAAGATGATCATATGAAGTATATACATGTGCAGTTTACCTGCAATCCCGATACGGAGATGGTGAAGGATGTGCTGGCGGCTACCCTGGCTGATATTGGTTTTGAGACGTTTGTACAGTTTCAGGGAGGATTGGATGCCTATCTCCCGGCCTCACTTTTCGACGTATCGAAATTAAAGGAGACCCTTGCTGAATTTCCTCTCCAGGCTCAGATATCGTGGGAACACCATGAGCTGGAAGATAAAAACTGGAATGAAGAGTGGGAGCGTCATTATTTTCAACCCATTGTCATCGGTGACCAGTGTTGCATTCACAGCTCCTTTCATTTACCCCAAAAAGCTTATCCGTACCAGATTACGATCGACCCCAAGATGGCATTTGGTACCGGCCACCACCCAACCACCGGATTGATCCTGAGCGAAATACTCTCCATGGACCTGCAGGATAAAACTGTACTCGATATGGGATGCGGCACAGCCGTGTTGGGAATCCTTGCCTCCATGAAAGGTGCCGCTTCGGTTACGGCAATCGACATCGACGAATGGGCTTGTAACAATGCACGGGAGAACATACGGTTAAATGGCATGAGCAACATCAACGTGCTGCTCGGTGGAGCCGAACTGCTGGAAGATCAGTCTTTTGATGTGATCTTTGCCAATATCAACAGAAATATCCTGCTACGCGACATGGCACTATACGACAAGGTACTGAACGAAGGAGGTCCTATTATCATGAGTGGTTTTTACCGGGACGACATCCCCGCTATCCGTGCCGGAGGGGAAACGTTAAAATGGAGATATCACTCCTTCCGCGAATTGGATCAGTGGGTTGCAGTGACCTTTCATAAGCCAAAAGAATGATCTGATTGAATTTTTTTTGTATCCGGCAAATTAAGGCTATCTTTGCACTGTTTTTACAATGATTTTTAGGTTATTTATAAAATGGATTGGCTTATAGAATTAATTACCGGCACCGGTATTGCCCATTCTATCATGGTGCTTGCCTTGGTGATTTCCGTGGGACTCTTGCTGGGAAAAGTTAAAGTTTTCGGTATCTCTCTCGGGACTACCTGGATTTTGTTCTTCGGAATATTTCTGGGACATCTGGGGTTGGAGATCGATCACAATGTATTGCACTTTCTGAAAGAATTCGGTCTTATTCTGTTTATTTTTTCAATCGGTATGCAAGTGGGACCCAGCTTCTTCTCCTCCTTCAAACAAGGGGGGATTACGCTCAACTTGCTGGCTTCCGGCGTGGTGTTCCTGGGTGTGATCACCACATGGATCATTCATGTGGTCACCGGCATTCCCATTGCCACGATGGTCGGTATTCTTTCGGGAGCTGTTACCAATACACCTGGACTGGGAGCTGCCCAGCAGACCTACACCGACATTACTGGTACCGTCGATCCCAATATTGCCACTGCTTATGCCGTAGCCTATCCGCTGGGTGTGGTCGGCATCATTCTTTCCATCGTATTGTTTAAATATATCTTTCGAATCAATTTTGCAAAGGAAAACAGTGAACTGGACAATGAAAGCGAGTCGAAGCTCACCGAAGCAAACATGTTTTCGTTGCAGGTAGAAAATCCTGCGATCTTTGGAAAAAATATTCGGGATATCAAACACCTTATTGACAAGGAATTTGTGATCTCACGGTTATTGAACGCCCGCACTCAGGAACTGGTGGTACCGCAAACGCTGACAGTACTGAATGAAGGTGATAAGGTGCTTGTTGTTACCAACCTGAAGAACATAGAGGTAATTGAAGTATTCATCGGGAAGCGCATTGAAATGGGAAGGGAGGAGTGGAACAAACTGGATTCACAGCTTATATCACGCCGTATCTCCATCACCAAGTCGGCCATCAACGGCCGTTCCATTGGAAATCTTCGCCTGCGCAACCTTTTCGGTGTGAACATTACCCGCGTCAACCGTGCGGGAGTGGACCTGATTGCCGATTCAAGGCTGCAACTACAGTTGGGTGACCGGGTGACGGTCGTGGGCTCGGAAGAGTCTATCGCGAACGTCGAAAAGTTTCTGGGTAACTCGCTCAAGCGACTCAGGGAACCCAATCTCATCTCCATTTTCGTAGGTATTGCCCTGGGCGTGATCGTGGGTAGCATTCCCTTCATCATTCCAGGCATACCGCAGCCAGTGAAACTGGGTCTGGCAGGGGGACCACTGATCGTAGCCATCCTGCTCAGCAAATTCGGGCCTAAATATAAGCTGGTAACCTACACCACCATGAGTGCCAACCTGATGTTGCGTGAAATAGGCATCGCCATTTTCCTTGCCTGCGTGGGATTGGGTGCCGGTGAAAATTTTGTGGAGACAGTCATCAACGGCGGATATATGTGGATTGGCTATGGTGCCATCATTACGGTGCTTCCCTTGTTGATCGTTGGTGTCATCGGGCGAAAAGCATGCAAGCTGAATTACTTCACGTTAATGGGTCTGATTGCGGGAAGCATGACCGATCCTCCGGCCTTGTCATTTGCCAATGCTACGGCAGGAAACGATATCCCCGCAGTGAGCTACGCCACTGTGTACCCGTTGACCATGTTTCTCAGGGTCATCACCGCACAGCTGTTGATTCTCATCTTTCTGTAAGGCAAACGGATCCCTGCTCGTCGGGTAGGTAAATTGTCGCAAACGATTGCATGCTATTCGGTCAAAAAGAGAGCATCTTAGGTCTCATGCGTATAAAATTATTGTAGTTTTGTACCAAAGAATATTTTTATGGATCAAAACGAGGAACAATCGTCTTTTGCGATCCGACTAAAACTGACCGAATGGTACTTTTAACATTTCAAATCCATTACCACACTACATGGGGACAGCAAGTCTGCCTGTGCGGGTCGGTTCCTGAACTGGGGGAATTCGATGAATCAAAAGCCATTGTTCTTTCCAGTGAAGGAGATTATTGGTTCACAACAATCAAGGTGACCAACAGAAAATCGATCCAATACTATTACTTCATTCGCGAGGGAGCAACAACCGTGCGCCGCGAATGGGGGACAAACCGTGCTCTACCCATCGCAAAGGGAAAGAAGCACTATCTCATTCAGGACCTTTGGAAAAGTAAACCCTGGCATGCTTATCTCTACTCTTCCGTATTCATGGGCAGCATTTTCCGTCATGCGAATAGCTCTAAACAGGTTAAATATTATGACCATTCGCTTCTATTGCAGCTAATTTGTCCTTATGCCCATCACACCCAGGAAGTCTGTTTAGTCGGTGGTTGTGAGGCACTGGGGAACTGGGACCCAAAGTTGGGCAAGCCCTTGTCTCATATCGGAGAGTGTGATTGGCAGATTGTGCTGAATGCCATGGAGCTTCCTGCCCGATGTGCGTACAAGTTTGTGATCAGAAACAAGGCAAGTGGTGAAATCATTCATTGGGAAGATGGCAGCAACCGTGTTCTTTATGCCGAACAAGCACAACAAGATGGCGTGGTTTACGTGGAAACTGCGTTGCAATATCGCTATCAATATTTTAACTACAAGGGAACAGGAACTTCCATTCCGGTTTTTTCATTGAGGAGCAAAAAAAGCTATGGCATTGGTGAATTCACCGATCTGTATAAAATGATTGACTGGGTCTCCCTCACCGGGCAACAAATCATACAATTGCTGCCGGTGAACGACACCACTTCCACCCGTACCTGGCGCGACTCATATCCCTACAGTGCTATTTCCATTTACGCCCTCCATCCCATCTACCTAGGGTGTAGCGAACTTCCCTTAAAAGATGAGAAGAAAGCAGCACATTATGCAAGAGCAGCAACCCGCTTAAATAGCCTAACCGAAATTGACTATGAGCAGGTGCTGAAGCTGAAGTCTGATTATGGCCGCGACCTGTTTAAGGAGTGCGGCATGGATTACCTTTCGTCGGCCGGTTTCCGGGACTTTTATGAGAAGAACAATGAATGGTTGTTTGCTTATGCCTGTTATTGTTATCTGCGCGACAAAAATAACAGCTCCGATTTCAGGGAATGGGGTGAGTTTAGCCGTTTCGATGCGGCTCGCCTGCATCGGATGATGGGAGTATACCCGGAAACAAAAAAAGAGATCGACTATTGGTACTTTATACAATATCTGCTTCACAAACAATTTTCGGAAGTGAAGGAATATGCCCGGGAAAAGGGTATTGCCATGAAGGGGGATATCCCCATTGGCATCAGTCGCAACAGCATCGACGCATGGACCTCTCCCACACTGTTCAATATGGATACCCAGAGCGGCGCACCCCCCGATGATTTTTCCTATTTGGGACAGAACTGGGGTTTTCCCACCTATAACTGGCAGGCTATGGCCGAAGATGGGTATGCATGGTGGATCAGTCGCTTTCGCAAAATGTCGGATTATTTCGATGCCTATCGCATTGACCATATCCTCGGTTTTTTTCGCATCTGGGAGATACCGCTCCGGGCTCGCCAGGGGCTGCTTGGCTCTTTCAGTCCCGCACTGCCATACACGGCTGAAGAAATTAACGGTGCAGGCATTCCTTTTGATGAGGAGCGCATGTGTCAGCCCTTTATTCATGATAGTTTTCTGTCTGAAATTTTTGGCGCTTATGCCGATGAGGTGAAAAATAATTTTCTGGAGATCTCGGGGTGGCAGTTGCATAAGTTGAGACCATTTTGTGATACGCAACTGAAAATAAGTCGCTTGTTCGACGATTTGTCGGACGAGAAAAGCTGTAGGATTCACGACGGGTTGCTTTCACTTTGTACAGAGGTCCTGTTTGTCAGGGACCGAAAAAATAAGGAGCTATTTCATCCGCGCATTACCGCGCAATATACCCATTCGTTCCAATACCTTCCCGATCATGTGAAAGAGGCTTTCAATCGCCTTTACGACGAATTTTATTATCGAAGGCACAATAATTTCTGGCGTGAGCAGGCCATGCAGAAACTCCCCATACTGCTTTCCTCCACGAAGATGATGGCATGTGGTGAAGACCTGGGCATGGTGCCCGATTGTGTGCCATGGGTCATGAATGAGCTGCAAATGCTGAGCCTGGAGATAGAACGCATGCCCAAAGAGGCAAAAAACACATTCACCCATCTGGACCAGCTGCCTTATCTGTCGGTGTGCACAACCTCAACCCACGACATGTCGCCCATCCGTGCATGGTGGAGCGAAAACAGGGAACTTACCCAACGGTATTACAACGAGGTCTTGCATCATGAAGGTGCAGCACCGGAAATATGTAGCGCACAGCTTTGCCGGGAGATACTTACCCATCATTTGCAATCGACAGCCATGTGGGTCATCCTGCCCTGGCAGGATTGGATGTCGGTCGATGAGAAGCTGCGCAATCCGGATGCGACAGCTGAACGCATCAACGTACCAGCCAATCCGGCACATTACTGGCGCTATCGGATGCATCTTTCACTGGAGGATTTGCTGGAAGAAACGGATTTCAACGACATGATCGGTGCGATGAAACGCCCCTGACCGGCTAGCAGCACCAATTTCTCCCATAAAAAAAAGGATTGTACCGCGTAGCGGACAATCCTTTTTTAGTTACAAGAGTTATTTTTAAGCTTTACCTGCGCTGCCGAGTACTTTCTCGGTTTTGTGCATATAGAGTTTTTTCAGTTCATCGCGTGCCGGTCCCAAATATTTGCGGGGATCGAATTCGGCCGGTTTGTTCGCAAACACTTCACGAACAGCAGCGGTCATTGCCAGACGTCCGTCGGAGTCGATGTTTACCTTGCATACAGCCGACGTGGCAGCGTGGCGCAGTTGTTCTTCCGGAATACCGATGGAATCATTCAGTTTACCACCGTACTTGTTGATGGTTGCCACATACTGGGGCGGTACAGACGAAGAGCCGTGCAGGACGATGGGGAATCCCGGAATTCGTTTTTCAATTTCCTCCAGAATGTCGAAACGCAAGGGGGGCGGTACCAATACACCGTCTTCGTTGCGGGTACACTGTTCCGGAGTGAACTTGAAGGCTCCGTGTGAGGTGCCGATGGAGATCGCCAATGAGTCTACGCCGGTGCGTGATACAAAATCAACCACTTCGTCGGGTTCGGTATAGGTGTGGTGTTCTGCCTGTACATCATCTTCAATGCCGGCCAACACACCCAACTCGCCTTCCACAGTAACATCATACTGATGAGCGTATTCAACTACTTTCTTTGTCAGTGCAATATTTTCTTCATAGGGCAGGTGAGAGCCGTCGATCATCACAGATGAAAAACCACTTTCGATACAGTCTTTGCAAAGTTCGAAGCTATCGCCATGGTCGAGGTGAAGCACGATGGGTATCTCATAACCCAGTTCTTTGGCATATTGAACGGCCCCCTGGGCCATATAACGCAACAAGGTCTGATTGGCATATTTGCGCGCACCGCTGGAAACCTGCAGAATCACGGGAGACTTTGTTTCCACACAAGCCGAGATAATGGCCTGCAGTTGTTCCATGTTGTTGAAATTAAAAGCGGGGATGGCATAGCCACCGTCAACTGCTTTTTTGAACAACTCTCTTGAGTTTACTAGACCCAGTTCTTTATAACTTACCATTGTATTTATTGTTTTTTGAAGTGAAAATCTAATGATGAGGCAAAAATACGATTTAATCTGTGATTAATGAAATTTTTTTCTGAAATAGTCATAAAACACTCGTTAAAAAAATATACCATTCTTCTTGTTTTCTGGGGATTTTTTTGTTTATTTACCATTCAATTGTTCAGTGAAGATTTAACCTGTTTATCAACTTAACATTTATTGCATTATGATCATCGGTATACCCAAAGAAATTAAAGTACAAGAAGGTAGGGTGGGGTTGACTCCCGCAGGAGCACACGAACTTGTACGCAGAGGACATCGTGTTTTCGTACAAAAAAATGCCGGAATAGATAGCGGCCTTCCAGATGAAAGGTACATCAAAGCAGGAGCAGTCATGCTCGAAACCATCGAGGAAGTATACGGATGTGCCGACATGATCGTAAAAGTGAAAGAACCGCTCGAGCGTGAGTTTGCACTCATCAAAGAAAATCAGATACTTTTTACCTACTTCCATTTCGCGTCGGACAAGAAATTGACGGAAGCAATGATGGAGCGTAATGTTGTTTGTATTGCCTACGAAACGGTGATGGACAAGCATGGTGTTTTGCCTCTGCTGACCCCCATGAGCGAAGTAGCCGGACGGTTATCCGTCCAACAGGGCGCCAAATATCTTGAAAAGCCCCAAGGAGGAAAAGGGGTCCTGCTGGGTGGTGTTCCGGGTGTGAAACCTGCCGAGGTAATCATTATTGGTGCGGGTGTGGTGGGATCAAATGCTGCGCTGATGGCTTCGGGGCTGGGTGCTCATGTGAAGATACTGGATATCAACTTGAACCGGCTTCGCTATCTGGCTGAGGTGATGCCCGCCAACGTGGAGACGGTTTATTCCACCAAGTTTGCGATCGCTGATTTGGTAAAAACTGCCGATCTGGTCATCGGGGCCACCCTGCAGGTGGGCATGAAAGCGCCGCACCTAGTGACACGGGAGATGTTGAAGGAGATGACACCCGGAACCGTAATAATCGATGTATCAGTCGACCAGGGAGGTTGTTTCGAAACAACCCATCCTACCACCCATGCTCATCCCACATATGTAGTGGATGAAATCATACATTATTGTGTGGCCAACATTCCTGGTGCGGTGCCGATCACCTCAACCCGTGCCCTTACCAACGCGACCATGCCTTATGTGCTCATGCTGGCTGAAAATGGATGGGAGGCTGCCTGTCGGGCTTATCCCGATCTGAAACAAGGTCTCAACATTGTAAAGGGAGATGTGGTATTCAAGGGGGTGGCTGATTCGCTTGGCTTATCTTATAAAGAATGGAAATAAAAAATTTCAAGTATATCCTCATTTTCCTTTGCAGATAAGGAAAATTTAATTTTCTTTGTTCTTTACTATTTATAACTTTTATAAATAGCATTAAATTCACAGTTTACTATACTACAATGGAAAAATTCAATCAGGAAAACGAAATCCAGATAGAGTTGAGTGAAGAGATAGCGCAGGGTGTGTACTCCAATCTGGCCGTCATTTCACATTCAACCTCCGAGTTTGTCGTCGATTTCATTCGCATCGTACCGGGTATCCCCAAGGCAAAAGTTAAATCAAGAATCATTCTTACGCCGGAACATACCAAACGATTGTTTATGGCATTAAAAGAGAACATAGAGAAGTTTGAACAGCAAAACGGGCCCATCCGCGTACAAAACGAGGCGGGCTTCCTGCCTCCCATTGGGAAGATAGGACAGGCTTGAAAGCAACACGATTAATCTGAATAATATATGGATTTATTAAGTATCACTGCAGTAAATTGGGCAAGGGCACAGTTTGCGCTCACTGCCGGCTATCACTGGATATTTGTACCGCTCACCATTGGCTTGGGACTCATCATGGCCATCATGGAGAGTTTCTATGTAAAAACAGGTAACGAGAAGTGGAAGCATACAACCAAATTCTGGCAAAAGATTTTCGGCATTAATTTCGCCATTGGCGTAGCCACCGGCATTATACTGGAGTTCCAGTTTGGCACAAACTGGTCGAATTACAGCTGGTTCGTGGGTGACATTTTCGGCGCCCCCCTTGCCATAGAAGGCATCATCGCCTTTTTTCTGGAAGCAACTTTTATCACGGTGATGTTCTTTGGATGGGGCAGGGTCAGCCGCAGGGCACACCTGGTCGCCACCTGGCTTGTTTTCGTGGGAGCCACCCTCTCTGCCTTCTGGATTCTGGTTGCCAATGCCTGGATGCAGTATCCTATTGGCATGGCATTTAATCCGGACACGGTGCGCAATGAGATGGTCGATTTCTGGGCAGTGGTGCTCTCGCCTGTAGCTTACAATAAATTTCTACACGCCGTTTTCTCTTGCTTTGCCGTGGGTGCCTCCTTTGTTGCAGGGGTGTCGGCCTGGTATCTCCTGAAAAAGAGGGATACTGATTTTGCCATTCGCGGTCTCTGGATTTCATCGGTTGTGGGACTCGTCTCCTTCATGTTGCTTGCCACCACCGGCGATGGCTCTGCTTATCAGGTTGCACAAAAGCAACCGATGAAGCTGGCTGCCATGGAAGGATTGTATGAGGGCAGTGAAGGTGCAGGCTTGGTAGCTATTGGCCTGCTAAATACCGACAAGGTCTCTTACAACGACGATGTGGATCCCTACATTGCCAAGGTGGAAATACCCAAACTCCTGTCTCTTTTGGGCTATCGCGACATGAACGCTTTTGTTCCCGGGATAAGGGATATCATTGAAGGAGGCTACAGACTCCCTGACGGAACCATCGCTCTCTCTTTTGAGGAGCGCAAAGCACGTGGACAGAAAGCCATTCAGGCACTGGCCGATTACCGGGTTGCCGTGGAGGAGGGACGCTCAACCGATGCAGCCAATCACGAACTTGTTCTCGAAGAAAACTATGCCCATTATGGATATGGCTACCTCGAAACAGGTGAGGATCTGATTCCCAATGTACCCCTGACCTTTTACAGTTTTCACCTGATGGTGATGATCGGGATGTTCTTTATCCTTTTCTTTTTGGTGTTGCTTTTCTATCTCTATAAGAGAGATATGAGAAACACACGGTGGCTGCAATATGTAGCACTGTGGACGATCCCACTCTCCTTTATCGCCAGTCAGCTGGGATGGATCGTGGCTGAGGTGGGCCGGCAGCCATGGACCATTCAGGATATACTACCGGTGGATGTTGCTGCTTCTGCCGTGTCGGCAGGCAATATCACCGCTACATTTGTTATGTTTACGCTGGTGTTCACCGGTTTGCTTATCGCTGAGGTGAACATCATGGTGAAGCAGATCAAAAAAGGACCAGTACGGGATTTTCAACAGGAGGATCACATACAATAAAAATGTTGCACAGTTAAAAAAGTATACAATGATTACATATGAATTTTTACAACAATACTGGTGGTTTATCATGTCACTCCTGGGTGGATTGCTTGTATTTCTGCTTTTTGTACAAGGAGGACAGTCGATGCTTGGCTCTCTTTCGAAAGTGGAAGGAGAAAAGCGACTGCTGATTAACGCCCTGGGACGAAAATGGGAGTATACCTTCACCACACTGGTGGTATTTGGGGGTGCTTTTTTTGCCTCTTTTCCGCTGTTTTACTCCACCAGCTTCGGAGGAGCTTACTGGGCCTGGATGATCCTGCTTTTTTGTTTTGTGCTGCAAGCTGTTTCGTATGAATTTCAGTCGAAGCCGGGGAACATATTTGGTCCGAAGGTCTATCGGATGTTTCTTTTCCTGAATGGCGTGCTGGGCACTTTTCTACTGGGAGTGCTGGTAGGTACCTTCTTTACTGGTTCTGAGTTTTCCGTGGGTAAAGGGAATATTGCCGGTCTGGGTACATCGGGCTTCGTCATCAGTCAATGGCAAAATCCACTCCACGGACTGGAATCATTTGCCAACCTGCGCAATCTATGCATGGGCTTCGCCGTATTGTTTCTGGCCCGCACCCTGGCAAGCCTTTTCTTCGTGAATAGGCTCGATCATGAAGTGCTGGAGAAACGATCGCGCAAGTTTGTCCTTTACAATGGTGTACCCTTCCTCTTGTTTTTCCTGATTTTTCTGGTCTGGACGCTGCTCGAAAAGGGTTATGCCGTGGATCCTGTCACCCGGGTTGTTTCGTTGGAGGAGATGAAATATCTGCAAAATTTCATCGACATGCCCCTGGTCGCCGCCCTCTTTGTCGTGGGTGTGATTGCCGTCTTATACGGAATTTTGCGGACAGCATTCCTTGCACATTTCAAAAAAGGAATCTGGTTTGCAGGTGCCGGTACCGTTGTCGTTGTGACCATGTTGCTGCTGATCACCGGCTTCAACAACACAGCTTATTATCCTTCTTCGGTCGACTTACAGAGTTCGCTCACCCTGGCAAATTCGGCATCGAGTGAATTCACCCTTTCAGCCATGGCCGTGGTTTCTCTTTTTGTGCCCGTGGTTGTGGCATATATCATCTATGCCTGGGGGGCTTTGGAGAAAAAGAAACTGCGATTGGACGACCTGGAAAACGACGGGCACACGTATTAGGTGGATTGATTCCCTCTTTTTTTATGGGGTTTTTTACCTCTGTTGAACTGATCTCCCGGGAAAATGTGTATTTTTGTACTTTATGGGTGCATTTATGAAGGGAATAAAGGTAAAAACATTTCATTTGCTGCTCGTTTCTGCGCTGCTGTTCAGTGCCTGTAACAACGCAACAAGCAGCGCATTTCGGGCGGATAACCATGTCGACTTCGATACCATAAGGGTGCACGAAAGATACCATCTGGATGAAGACAGTACCAAACCGTATTGTGATGTGCAGGTGGTGTTTGTTTATCCGGTAAGCAGTTCACGAGTGAACGTGGACACGTTGCAGCGCTCCTTCGTGAAACATACATTCGGTACTTCCTATCAGTCACTGTTGGCAACTCAAGCTGTGAATGGTTACGTGAAGAGTTTCGTCGAGAACTACCGCAAAGATGCCGCTGCATATAAAGAAAGCACCAGCGATATCATGGAGCTCAATGCGCTGCTTTCTGAAGAGGAAATAGCCGACAGTGAACATACCCTGAAAGAGCAATTTTACTCTTATTATGAGAGCCTATCCGACTCTGTGGTGTACAACCAGTACGGATTGATAGCTTTTCAGGTGAAACAATCTAACAATAAGGGTGGAGCGATCTCGTACGATTCGTACCGGAACTACGTGATCAATGTGAAAAATGGCAGCCAGGTAACCGAGAACGACATCTTCAATCCAGGATACGATACGGCTTTGCAAGGTTTGATTATCACATCGCTGCTGGAACAGCATGGCGTAAAAACAATTTCGGAGCTTGAAGAACTTGGCTTCTTCGGTGTGCAGGAGATCGTACCCAATCGCAATTTTTTGTTGAATGACAAGGGAATCATTTATACGTATAACAAGGGAGACTACTCTGCATATCAGCTCGATGCCCCTCAGGTATTTATTCCCTATGCCGCCATCCGCTCACTTTTGAGAGAAAACAGCGTGGCATATAAACTGGCCAATTTATAGTGAAAGAAATCAAAACTTATTTTCCAGCTCTTACCGTGAAGCAGCAGCAACAGTTTGAGGCACTGCAGGGACTGTATGAAGATTGGAATGCAAAGATCAATGTGATCTCCCGGAAAGATATCGGCAATCTGACGCAACATCACCTGCTTCATTCCCTTTCCATCGCAAAGTACATCTCTTTCACTCCTGGTACCCGTATCATGGATGTGGGTACAGGTGGAGGGTTCCCGGGTATCCCGCTGGCTATTTTTTTTCCCGATGTACATTTTCTGCTACTCGATAGCATCGGGAAAAAGATCAAGGTGGCAGAGGCTGTGGCAAAAGAAATCGATCTCTCTAACGTGGAGGTGATACACGCACGCGTGGAGGAAGAAAAACGAAAATTTCATTTTATTGTAAGCAGGGCGGTCATGCCTTTACCCGACCTCGTCCGGGTTACCCGGAAGAATATTGCAGCAGACCAGCTGAACGCAATTCCCAACGGTCTTATCTGTCTCAAAGGAGGTGATCTGACCGCAGAAATTCAACCCTTTAGGCGGATGGCAGATGAGATCGAGCTCTCGGCTTATTTTCCCGAACCTTTTTTTCATACCAAAAAATTGGTCTATGTATCCCTGAGTTAATCTCATTATGCTGTTGCGAGTCCCGATAATTACAAAAGAAAGTGTTATTTTTGTCCTACCAATCCGCTGGCGGATGGAGAAAAAAATAATCGTAACCCGACTCTTTCAATGAAAATTAAGACATTCGAATTCAACCCGTTGGGTGTGAACACCTATGTACTCTCCGACGAGACAAAAGAGTGTGTAGTGATTGATGCTGCCTGCTTTTATGCCGATGAGAAAGAACTTTTGCTCCATTACATCCTCGATAACGATCTTGTGGTGAAGCAGCTTATCAACACCCATTTGCATTTCGATCACCTCTTCGGTGTTAACATGTTGGTTTCGCATTTTGGCGTGACATTCGCTTCTCACCGGGATGATGAATTCCTGCTGGAAAATATTCCGGATCAGTTGCAGCTATTTGGTTTTCCCCGCACCAACGTCGATTATAAGCCAATCATTGGACATTATCTGCAGGAGGGGGATCAGATTGCGTTTGGCAATCAGCTGCTTAAGGTGTTCCATGTGCCGGGGCATTCACCTGGTAGCGTGGTCTTTTACCACGAGGCGGAAGGAGTGCTGATCAGTGGGGATGTTCTTTTCCGCTCCGGCGTAGGACGGACCGACCTGGCAGGTGGAGATTACGAGACATTGGTCACGGGAATTCAAAAAAAACTCTTCGCTATGCCCGCAGAAACCAAGGTTTATCCCGGCCATGGCCCTACTACCACCATCGGACAGGAGAAAAAATACAATCCTTTTGTTGGAGTAATGTAGTAAGCAGAAGATCAAAAATAATCATATCGTTCATTATGTTGAAAATGGAACAGTTTAAAAATCGTCACATCGGTCTCTCTGAAGCCGACAAAAAGATCATGCTCAAGTCCCTTGGGATTCAATCAATAGAGGAACTCATCGATCAAACCATTCCTGCAGATATTCGCCTGTCGGCACCCTTGTCGCTTCCGTCAGCCCTGTCGGAACAGGAATATGCAGAAGAGATCGCCCAGATAGCTTCGCAAAACAAGCTGTTTGCCTCCTACATAGGGATGGGCTGGTATGACACCATCACCCCTGCAGCCATTTACCGCAATGTATTCGAGAATCCGGTCTGGTATACTTCATACACACCCTATCAGGCAGAGATATCGCAGGGGCGGCTCGAAGCATTGCTCAACTTCCAGACCATGGTGAGCGAGTTGACAGCGTTGCCACTGGCCAACTGCTCCCTGCTCGATGAAGCTACTGCCGCAGCCGAAGCTGCTACCATGATGCATGGGTTACGCAGTCGTGAGCAGGTAAAGGAAAAAGTGGAAACGCTATTTGTCGATGAACGGATTTTTCCGCAAACACTATCGGTTTTGAAGACGCGTATGCATTATACAGGAATCGAGATAGTTACAGGGGATTGGAGAAGTCTTACTTTCGATCGACCTTTATTTGGAATGATCCTGCAATACCCCGATGGGGAGGGAAGTGTGGAAGATTATCGGGAATTGGTTAAAAAAGCACACGAAGCTGATTGCAAGGTGGCCGTGGCAACCGATTTAATGGCGCTGGTATTGCTCACTCCTCCCGGTGAATGGGGGGCCGATATTGCTTTTGGAAGCAGTCAGCGTTTTGGTATTCCCATGTTCTATGGTGGACCCTCCGCTGCCTTTTTCGCGACAAAGGAAGAGTACAAGCGTTCCATGCCAGGACGCATCATCGGCATCTCGAAAGATGCACAGGGTCGGGAAGCATACCGCATGGCCCTGCAGACACGCGAACAACATATCAAGAGAGAGAAAGCTACCTCCAACATTTGTACGGCGCAGGCATTGCTGGCAACCATGTCGTCGTTTTATGCCGTTTACCACGGCCCTGAAGGTTTGAAAGAGATTGCCCGCCGCATCCACGCAATTGCATCACATGTGAGTGAAGAGTTAAAGGAGATGGGATTCAAGCAATTGAACAAGAGTTTCTTTGATACACTGAAGGTGGCGCTGCCGGAGGGGATCACTGTGCAGGATATTCGGGAAAATGCAGAGATGCGCTCCATCAACTTGCGGTATTACCCAAGTGGTGAGATCGGCATCAGTATCGATGAAACCACCAATAACTACCGTGTGCATGAACTACTAGCCGTTTTCGCCATGGCTGCCGGAAGTTCCAAGGTGTTCCTGATTGATGACCTCCCTGAGAAGATCTCCTTGAAGGAGTCGCAGCTACGCAAAACAGATTTCCTTGCTCATCCCACTTTTCATCTTTATCACACCGAAACAGAATTGATGCGCTACATCAAGCGACTGGAACGAAAAGATATATCGCTGGCTCATTCCATGATTTCCCTCGGCTCCTGCACGATGAAGCTGAATGCAGCATCGGAGCTGCTGCCCCTGGGAATGCCTGGCTTGCAACGTATGCACCCTTTTGTTCCGGAAGAACAGGCTGTGGGTTACCGTCAGATGATTGATGAGCTGGAAGAGATGTTGGCTGAAATTACCGGCTTTGCGGCTACCAGCCTACAACCCAATTCCGGAGCAGCAGGTGAGTATACCGGGCTGATTACCATAGGGGCTTATCTTGAAAGCAAGGGCGAAGCACATCGCAAGGTGGTGCTTATCCCGGCATCGGCACATGGCACCAATCCCGCCAGCGCCGCACAGGCAGGCTTCACCCCGGTAACAGTTGCCAGTGACGCCAAAGGAAATGTCGACATGGATGATTTTCGCAGCAAGGTAGCGCAACATGCTGACAATCTGGCTGCGTATATGATTACCTATCCTTCCACTCATGGCATCTTCGAGACAGAGATCAAAGAGATGTGCCGGCTCATACACGAAGCTGGTGGACAGGTTTACATGGATGGTGCCAATATGAATGCGCAGGTGGGATACACCAACCCCGGCACCATTGGTGCCGACGTATGCCATCTGAATCTGCACAAAACATTTGCTATCCCGCACGGAGGCGGTGGACCCGGCGTGGGCCCCATCTGCGTGGCGGAACATCTGGCTTCCTTCCTCCCCGGTCATCCCGTAACGATGGAATCTGACAAAAACACCGTTTCTGCAGCGGCTTACGGCAGTGCCGGCGTACTGGAGATCACCTACGCCTATATTCGGATGATGGGGGCCGAAGGTTTGAAAGAGGCTACTGCAGCGGCTATTCTCAGTGCCAATTACCTGGCCGAAAAGCTGCATGATTCTTACGGCATTGTCTACCGGGGCACCAACGGAAGGGTGGGCCATGAGCTGATACTCGATTGCCGGGGCCTGAAAGAGGTGTCGGGTATCACCGAAACAGATATAGCGAAACGACTGATCGATTATGGATATCATGCACCCACGCTGTCATTCCCTGTTCATGGCACACTGATGGTTGAACCCACTGAGAGCGAAAGTCTGTCGGAATTGAACCGGTTTGTGGACACGATGAACCAGATTCATGAAGAGATTATTGAAGTATCGCGTGGTGAATATACAGCCGAAGATAACGTATTGGTGAATGCACCGCATCCTCAATATGAGGTGACAGCCGACGAATGGAATCATGCCTACTCACGCAAAAAGGCTGCATATCCGTTGCCTTTTGTTGCGGAAAACAAGTTCTGGGTAAATGTAGCCCGTGTAGACAACGCATATGGTGACCGCAATCTGGTCTCCTGTCTGTGCATGCCAGGCATATCAGAATAAAACAGAAACATGAGGAGAATAAAAAGGTACCCAGTTGTGTCAGAACAACTCGGGTATCTCTCCGTGTTCAAAAACAACCATGGGGGAATTGGATATATCTTTCATAAAGGCGTTGATCACCTCCTGGTTTACTTCGGTGAGCATTACTTTGACCTTGTTTACCATCACATCGGGATAGGCTCCGGCAAAGTGGGACATCACAGGGTGGTTATCTGGAATGGCAGGATCGACCAAAAATGCATCGATCCGATCCATTACCTGCATCATCTGCTTGTATGAATATTGTACTCTCTCCACTCGGAAGTTGTCGGTACCAAGCACGGCTATCAGCTGTTTGCGGTATTGCTCTGGTGCTCCGGTGACAGCAACCACGAATGTGCCGCTATTGTCTATGAATGAACCTCCGTAATAGTCAGGATAAAGATCGGGGTCCGATTCTCTCTCCATCCAGTCCTCATCAAAAGAAAGCATCAGTAGCTCATGCAAATCAGTAGCAGATAGATTGTCGACTTTGTTATTGAGCACACTGTCTGCTGCGGGACCAGATTGGTTTGTCGTATTACGTTGGTTTCCCTGTTGGTTGCACGAGATAAAAAGAAGCGAACTCAACGAGATCAGGAAAAAAGTGATGTTTGTTTTTTTCATTTTTACAAAGCGATAGGTGTCAAGCAATGAATGTTATGTATAACGGAAATTAACGACATTTTGTTTCGGAAAATATGTAACTTTGTCGGCGATGAAAGGGCATTTGCCTGTTCCACAGTTAAAAAAATGATAGTATGGCGCACCCGTTAGTTCGATATATGGTCGTTGTGAGCACAATAATGCTTTCCCTTGTTGCGTGTGGTGACGAGGATATCTCTGAAAATGCAGCCCGCCTGCGGATCAAACTCACCGATTCGGCTTCACCGGTGGTCAAAGAGCTTAATTTCGACATCAAGGCGATTGAGGTGTATGCCACCGACACCGTCACGAATGAGGGCGAATGGGTGCCCCTTGCGTTTGAGGGGGGTAAATATAACCTGCTGGCACTGAGGAACGGAAAAACCGTTGACCTGGTGGACCAGTATTTCCCCGCAGGGAAAAGAATAGAACAGGTAAAACTGATTCCCGGAATAAACAGCTATTTTGTTCCCGTAGGCGCCAACAATATTCCATTGAACATTCCACCAGAAATAGCCGAGGGTATTGTCATCGACAATGTAAATTTGTTGCTTTCCTCTCACATCATTTCCAGCATCGTCATCGATGTGAATGTAACCCATTCGGTGCGTGAATCAAACGGGAACTACTTCCTGTATCCCGTAGCGAGAGCTTTTGCGGAGACATTTGGTGGTAAGCTGCGCGGTTACGTGGCTCCCGTGGAGGTTGTTTCTTTTGTCGCGATCGTGCAGGAGACAGATACCTTGATAACCCTCCCCGAAGCCGATGGCATGTTCATGTTCACCGGCCTGAATCCCGGTCCATGGGAGGTGTATCTGCTGACTTCACCGGAGGCAGGCTATCGGGATACCCTTTTTACTGAAACAATAGAGGATGGACAATTGAAAGAAATTCTCCCCAAACCGATCACCCTGTTGCCAAAATAACGGTTTACACGCTACAGAAGATATTCATCCTTTCATACTTCTTCCATTTATTTAACGTAAGTGTCTGAACTTCCGGACCGCACTTGCTTGTTTAAAAAGGCGGTGAAACATGGTATGTTTTTCCTTCAACCAAACTTTAATTTAAAAAAGAGACTTATGAAAAAAGGATTTTTGAAAAACAGTTTTCTAACAATGGCTGCAATGTTGATGTTATGGAGTGTTGTGAGTTGCACGAATGAAGATGATAAACTGACGGAGGGGAAAGCAACGATTCAATTTAAATTGACAGATGCTCCCGCTTTAGCGTATGAAGAGGTAAATATTGATGTCCGTGGAATAAGTGTTGGCATTGCCGATGAATTTGCGGAGGAAGATGAAAGCGATGAGGACTCAAGTGAAGTGACCTGGATTGAGCTGGATGTGCCCAATCCTGGATTATATAACCTGCTGGACTTGAGAAACGGGAAAACAATTCTACTAGCGAACGGCGACATCCCTGCAGGAAAAATAAGTCAGGTCAGATTGTTACTCGGTGATGAAAGTAACGTCGTAATCGATGGGGTGCCGCATATTCTACAAACTCCATCGGCCCAGTCAAGCGGTCTTAAATTTAATCTTCACCAAACACTGCTCCCCGATTTGGCGTACAGCTTTGTCATCGATTTTGATGCAGCCCGATCGGTTGTCAGAAAGGGTAATGGCACTTATAGCCTGAAGCCCGTTATTCGTACTTATGCTGATGCCTTCGGCGGTTCAATTAAAGGAAAAGCTTTGCCAGCAAGAACCCAATCGGCTGGGGTGAGTTACGTTCAAATTATCCAAAGTGGAGACACATTGATATCGCTTCCGGAGGATGACGGAACGTTCCTTTTCCCGGGCCTGAATCCGGGATTGTGGGATCTGACCGTTTTCGCTGACACAACAACAAATTACAGAGATACCCTGATTTATGATATTGAAGTAAAAGCAGGAGAGGTCGTAGACAGGGGAGAGATTGTACTTCACAACAATTGATTCATGCAATATTTCTGATAAACCACTAAATGGTGCTTTTCAAAGGCTCCATTTAATTTATTTTCACATCTCCAAACGTGCAAACAACGCCTTCTTTATTATCTTTGCAAGAGCTTTTTGCATTCGGGAAGAGAAACAAACAATTAATACTGAAAATAAATGAAAAGATTCCATTACGCATTGATTTTGGCTGCCTTGATGGTTTTGGGTACATCCTGTAAGCCCAAACAAAGTGCATACAAGCAGGTCTATGAAGCCGCTAAGGAAAGAGAAATGCAACAAACAGCTTCTCAGCCCACCACAGTGGTGAAAGATGCCAGTCCGCTTCCCCCGGTTGAGGTGTCGGTGAGAAAAGAAAAGGTTGAGCCGGTTTATGCGAACGATGCAGCCGGGTTGAAGAGATACAGCGTGGTGATCGCCTCTTTGAGTGTAAAGCTCAACGCAGAATCCCTGAAAGAACGGATGACCAACGAAGGACATCAAGTGATTCTCGCCCAAAATGAACAGGGTATGTACCGGGTTATTGTGGCCAGCTACGACGATAAACAACAGGCTGCCGCAAAAAGAGAGGAAATTTACAGCACATATGCTGCCAAAGGCAATACCGATTACCTGAGAAGAACGTATGGTGTGCCTTTCAACGACCTCTGGATTCTGGAGAGACAATATTGAGATCCAACAGCTCATTTCACGAGACGATAAAGCTGCCCGTTATAGAAAATGAGGCAGCTTTTTTTCAGTTTGGCAGATGATGAAAGTACAATTTTTGGGCACTGGAACATCCACGGGAGTACCGCAAATAGGATGCCGCTGCGCGGTGTGTTGTTCCAGTGATGCACGTGACAAGCGGTTGCGGGCATCCGTCAGAATCGAAGTGGAGGGAAAGGTACTCCTGATAGATTGTACGCCCGATTTCCGACAGCAAATGATGTCACTTCCTTTTGTGAAGATCGATGGGGTGTTGCTTACGCATGGGCACTACGATCATACCGGAGGTATAGACGACTTGCGTCCTTTTTCGGCATTTGGTTCTGTTGAACTCTTCATGGAAGAAAAGCTGGAACAGGTTATCCGTGAACGCATGCCCTATTGTTTCGGCCCAATCCGTTACGGAGGTGTGCCGGATATCACCATCCGGAGAATCAACGAAATAAACTCTTTCTTTGTCGATACGGTAGAGGTAATACCCATTCGCGTGATGCACTATAAGCTACCTATTTTAGGATACCGGATTGGTGATTTTGTCTATCTGACCGATGTGAAAACCATTCCAGAGAGAGAGTGGGAGAAACTAAAAAACGTGGACACCCTGGTCATCAGCGCACTCAGAAGAAAAGAACATATCTCACACCAAACGTTGCAGCAGGCATTGGAGGTGGTGGATATCATCGGACCCAAAAGGGCCTTTTTTACCCACATGAGCCACGAAATGGGGCTGCATGAGGAGATTCAAAGAGAACTGCCGTCTCATGTGATGTTTGCATACGACGGACAGGAGCTTACACTCTGAAATAGGAATAGGAAAGTGATCTCCAGCGTTCCATTTTTTTAACTAAAGCAAGCGCAACGTTTTGTGAAAAAGTACGTCATTTCAACAAAGGGTATCTTTTAGTGAAAAAAATATTTTTCTCATTAAACTATCACCAAAAAGAAGTGTCATAGTGTTATGCAAAGTGATTGAATAAAAAATTGATACGAACATAATAAGGGGGAGAAACTATGAAAACGAATAAAATGTTATTGGCCGTTTTGCTGACAGCGGTGCCTCTCTTCGGTTTCGCTCAGGAATGGGATGATATATATGCCGATCCGACGAGCGGTGAACCAGTGCGGGTCCAGAAAAAACAACAGGAGCCACCAAAGAAAAAAGTAGTCATTGTACAAGGTGATGCATCCACCATGGCAGTGACTGCCCGTGATAGAGATGTGGATGAGTACAACCGTCGAAACAACAAAGATGTCCTCCCAACTGAACAGGTTGATGCCGACAGCGCGGTGGATTATACCGAATATCAGTATACCGACCGGATTGTACGTTTTCACGATCCCGAGTCAAGCATCAAAATTACGGGTGCTGAAGAAGTGATTGTCTACGTGGACGATGAGCTTTATGATGATTACAATAATCGTGGCTGGAACACCAACATCTACTACGGAATGGGGTGGGGATCTGCCTACTATCCCTGGTATGATAGTTGGTATGATCCCTGGTTCTACGGGGGTTATTACAGCCCCTGGTCCTACAGTCGCTGGTATGATCCCTGGTTTTATGGGTACGGTGGTTGGTATGGCATGAGGAACCCCTGGTATTACAGTAGCTGGTACTCACCCTGGTCCTACGGAGGATGGTATGATCCTTGGTACTATGGATACGGTGGATACGGTGGATACGGATATGGCGGTGGTTATCACCACGGTTTCCATGACGGATACTACAGCAGCTTAACCCACAACCGATCGGGCAGAAGTTCGGGCACGTACAGGACAAGTTCAGCAAGCAGGAGCTCATCTGCAGCCAGGCTTTCTGGTAGATCATCTACCGCATCTGCTTCACGCAGTGGTTTATCGGGTAGAACAGCCAACACACGCAGCGCTGTGTCAGGCAGGACAGCCACAAGCGGTACGAGAAGTGCCGTGTCCGGCAGGAGTGCTACCTCCACGTCGAGAACAAGAATCATCGATAATTCGGGAAGAGCATTCGACTCCAGAACAGGACGCGCAATTGATCGTTCGACTAGCACAAGCCGTTCAAGCTCTATCAACAGGACTACCACACCTGCCACAAGGAATAGTTCTACTTATCAGCGTAGTACTTCTCCTTCACGCAGCAGTGGAAACACCTATCAGCGAAGCACCACTACTTCACCCACGCGCAGCAGCTCAACCTATCAAAGGGGCTCAACTTCCAGCCAAAGCAGCAATACATACTCCACGCCAAGCAGAAGCTCCAGCTCCAGCTCCAGTACTTACTCGTCTCCCAGCCGTAGTTCATCCTCTTCGAGTGGGTCGTCGTCTGGAAGCAGCAGAAGTTCGAGTTCAAGCTCCGGAAGTAGCGGGCGCTCAAGTGGCAGCCGCAGATAAAAGAAATAACCAGGACTGTCTCATGCAAGCAGGTGATCGCTTGCAGGGGGCAGTCTTTTCTCATACTCACTTAATACAAATAAGATGATGAAAAAATTCACATATCTACTTTCCACGTTACTCATTTTGTCGGGCGCACTTTTTGCACAGTCAGAAGTGGATGCATTGCGTTTTTCACGCGAAGATCTTCACGGTACTGCTCGCTCCATGTCCATGGGAGGCGCTTTTGGTGCACTAGGGGGAGATCAAACGGCAATCTCCATCAATCCTGCCGGTATTGCTGTTTATCGCAGTTCAGAAGTCGTGGGCACACTCAACCTTTCGCAGGAGCGATCGAGTTCAGGAAGCGCGGATGCACACAAGACCCGTTTCGACATGGACAACCTCGGTTTTGTGGGCTACTTTCCCATGAGAAACGATGTCTTCCCGCTCGTGAATTTCGGTTTTTCCTACAACCGACTGAAGTCGTTCGACAAAACCATTTCCGCTGCAGGACCGGCTGCCAGCACCATGATCGATTATATAGCCGACAGAAGTGCCGGCGTGGATCCGGCGAAACTGGAAATGGGGGACAACCTGCCCGATCCTTTTATCACGCAACCCTGGCTGTCGGTGCTGGGATACAATTCCTACCTGATCAACCCGGTCAATGACGGAGAAAGATATGACCCGATCAATACTTTTGGACAGAATGCAGTTGGTGAGATCAGGACAAAGGAACGAGGGCACATCGATAATTACGATTTTACGGTGGGTACCACCGTCAACAATGTACTGAACCTGGGAATCTCTCTCTCCATCAAGGATATATCCTACAGTCTCGAATCGGATTATCTGGAAGATTTTGACGACGGGGGCTATACACTCACCAACTGGGTTACCACCAGCGGTGCGGGCGTGAGTGCCAAGTTGGGAGCCATCTATCGGCCTGTGCATTTCCTGCGGCTGGGTATAGCTTATCACACACCCACCTTGTATGCATTAACAGAGACCTACGAGGCTCAGATTGACGATAATATGGGAGCATATGTGACAGATCCTGATTATGAACCGGGGCAAACCTACTCGGCTGTTTTTACCAACGACTACGATCTGAAGACGCCCGGAAAGTTTGTCGCCAGTATAGCCGGTGTATTCGGAACCAATTTTATCGCCAGCATGGACTATGAACTGGTGGACTACAGCCAGATGAAGCTGGAAATACCCTCCGGATCCTCCGATGATCCTAACTGGTTCGACATCGACAACGAATATATTTCGATGGATTTCCGGCCTGCATCTACCGTGAAGGCGGGAATGGAATACCGCTTCACCCCGCAGTTCTCGGGTCGGCTGGGTTATGCATGGATGCAAAATCCCTATGAAACAACTTTCAGGGAAAGCGGTGATGCAGCCGTCTCAGGCTCTAACACCATCTACCGGATGGAAGGTGACACGAATTACTTCACAGGAGGAGTTGGCTACCGCTTTAATAGGAATTTTTTCCTCGATTTTGCGTTGGTCTACAAAACACAAACCGACGATCTTTATCCTTTCCCCAACCTATGGACCGAGAACAGGAATGACCTGGTGATTGATGCCAGTCCATTTGAACTGAAAAACAGTTCATTCAGGGGACTCGTCACGCTGGGATATAAATTTTAAGGCAAGTCATGAACTTCCGGAACCAGTAAGTCATACTCGCTATTTATACCTTAAGCTTGTTTATTCAATAAATTATGGGTCGGGAGCATCTACAATGGGATGTTCCCGTGCTTTTTTGGAGGATTGGTTTCCGTTTTATTGGCCGTCATTTCCAGTGCCTGGATTAATTTGAAGCGGGTATCTTTTGGCAGGATAATCTCATCGATATATCCTTTTTCCGCTGCCCGGTAGGGATTTGAAAACAGTTCATTGTATTCATTCTGCGCGTTTTGACGCTCTGTCTTGTCGGACGTACGATAAAGAATGTTTACCGCGCCTGCCGCTCCCATCACCGCGATCTCGGCATTCGGGTAGGCCAGGTTGACATCGGCCCCCGACTCCTTGGACGACATGACAACGTACGCGCCTCCATAGGCCTTGCGCGTGATGAGCGTTATCTTAGGAATGGTTGCTTCCACGTAAGCGAAAACGATCTTTGCCCCGTGACGGATGATGCCGTTGTGCTCCTGGTCACGCCCCGGAAGGAAGCCCGGTACATCCTCGAACGTGACGACGGGTATATCGAAACAGTCGCAGAAGCGGATAAACCGTGCCGCTTTGTCCGACGCGTCGATGTCGAGTACGCCGGCCAGGTACGCCGGTTGATTGGCCACAATACCCACCGAACGGCCCCCTAATCGGGCGAAACCCACCAGGATATTTCGCGCGAATTGCGACATGATCTCGAAGAAGTAATGTTCGTCGACCACCTCTTCGATGAGTTTCTTCATATCATACGGGATATTCGGGTCCTCAGGTATCAGCGTTTGCAGCTCAGGCGATTCACGATGAATACTATCTTGAGTAGGAACTACAGGAGGATCTTCCATATTGTTGGAAGGAAGAAAACTCAGCAACTCGCGAATCATCATCAACGTCTCTTCTTCTTCCTCACCCACAAAATGGGCTACCCCGCTTTTAGTGGCATGGACGCTGGCCCCGCCCAGTTCTTCCTTGGTCAACTCTTCGTGGGTGACTGTCTTGACAACATCGGGGCCTGTGACAAACATATAGCTCTTGTCTTTCACCATGAAGATGAAATCGGTTAGGGCAGGCGAGTAGCAGGCACCACCGGCACAGGGGCCTAGAATAGCGGAAATTTGAGGAACCACCCCAGACGATTTGATGTTTTGATAAAAAATGTCGGAATAACCGCTGAGCGCGGACACCCCTTCCTGGATACGGGCACCGCCCGAATCATTCAGCGCGATGACCGGGGCCCCGTTTTTCAGTGCCAGTTTCTGTACCTTTACAATTTTATTGGCATTGGTGCGGCTAAGAGAGCCCCCAAACACCGTGAAATCATATGCGTACACGTATACCAGACGCCCCTCGATCTTTCCGTAACCAGCAACGACGCCGTCTCCGGCAATACGCTTTTCCTGCGTTCCATAGTTGTGGCTTTCCTGTAGTACAAATTTATCAATTTCTACGAACGTATTGTCATCCAGAAGAATATCTATCCGCTCGCGGGCAGTTTGTTTACCGGCTTGTCGTTGTTTTTCAATTGCTTTCTCTCCGCCACCCAATTCGGCCGCTTTGTTTTTTTCCTCAAATGCCTCGTAGATTTCCTGTAATCTCATTGTCTTTTTTCTTTAATTTGTTCTGAATGATATAAGCAACTGATCACGGACCACGGAGTCTCCTTCCTCCACATGGATCTTCTCTACAATGGCATTTTGTGCTGCCGTGTAAGTGCTTTGCATCTTCATGGCTTCTACCACGATAAGCGGATCACCTTGTTTTACTTCCATTCCTTCGGACACCGTTATTTTTATGATTTTTCCGGGCATCGGGGAGGTAATGGTTTCCTGAACCTCTTCGGTTGCCGCTTGACGCCCTCTCAAGTATTTTTTTTGCGGATTCGAGAGCTCGATATCAAAATAGCGGAGATTGGTGGTGATGGTATATTTCCTTTCCGAATGGCGTACCGATTCCGCGTTATACGAGCGACCCTCGTGAATAATTGAGCAGAATCCGCTTTCTGACATCACCACGTCGATATCGTATATTTTTCCGTCCACAGAGATCTCCACCTTATTCCCATCTTTGGAAAGTAGTTCCACCTCGCATGTCCTATTGTCTATTTTAGCCTTCATACGTTGTCATACTTATTCTATTTTCGCTTGTGCTACTTTAATATTATAATATCCCGACTTCCAATATTCAGTGACCCGTTATCGGATTATTGGCGATACACTTTGCGAAAGTTCGATTGCTTATATTCTTAAAACACCTTTTTGCTTACCAAAAGCACGCCAACGGCTTATCGGCAAGTTGTCGGTGGGTGACGACGAGGGCGCATCGTTGTTGTTCACTATATAGTCGATATAGGCAGCGATAACGGCCATGTCTTCTATTTCATTGTCTTGCGCGGCACTTACTTGCAGTTTCTGGCTATTGTCCGCGATGAAATGCGTGGTATAGTTTCCTTTCACGAAATCACGCGTATCCATGATACGACGGAGGTAGTCGATGTTGGTTTTTACCCCCGTGATCTTATACTCGTATAATACGCGACGCATTCGTTCCAGCGCATACACGCGACTGGTTGCCCAGACGATCAGCTTGCCAAGCATCGAATCGTAATAGACTGGTATCTCGTACCCGTCGTAAATAAAACTATCCACGCGTACCCCGATCCCTTCGGGTGTTTGGATATGGCGGATGATGCCGGGCGACGGCGCGAAGTTGTTTTCGGGATCTTCGGCACATATGCGGCATTCAATGGCATGCCCCCGTTGGTGGAGATGCTTCTGGCGTAAACGGAGCCTTTTCCCGTTAGCGATATGTATCTGCTCTTTGACCAGATCTACTCCGAGAACCTCTTCGGTAATGGGGTGCTCCACCTGAAGGCGGGTATTCATTTCCAGAAAATAAAAGTTCATATCGCCATCCACCAGGAACTCAATTGTCCCGGCTCCCACGTAGTTAATCGACTTGGCAGCCTTGACGGCGATGGCACCCATTGCCAACCGGGTTTTTTCATCGATAAAGGGGGAGGGGCTCTCCTCCACTATTTTCTGGTGACGACGCTGTACCGAACATTCGCGGTCGAACAAGTGAATCACGTTTCCATGGTTATCCCCCAGAAACTGTATTTCTATATGGTGCGGCGATTCGATATACTTTTCGATGTATACCGAGTCATTTCCGAAAGATGCCCTTGCTTCTGATTTAGCAGCGTCATAGGCTTCCTGCAAGTGCTTTTCCTCGTAGACCAGCCGCATACCTTTTCCACCGCCCCCCGCGGTGGCTTTAATAATCACGGGGAACCCTATTTTGCGGCACACGCGAAATAAGTCTCTTGGCTTCATATCTTCTGAAGTACCGGGGACAACAGGAACCTTGGCTTTTATCATCTGAAGGCGAGCCGATATCTTATCGCCCATCGCTTCGATGCTTTCAGCCGTCGGACCGATAAAAATGATGCCTTCTTCCTTACAGCGGCGTGCAAAATTGGCATTTTCACTTAAAAATCCGTAACCAGGATGTATGGCATCTGCTGCAAACTGCTTTGCCGCCTGGATGATTTTATCGGCATTCAAGTAACTATCTTGCGAGGAAGCCAATCCTATACACACTGCTTCGTCGGCATACGACACGTGTTTTGACGTACGGTCGGCCTCCGAATAAACGGCAACGGTGCGTATACCCATCTCCTTACATGTGCGCATCACCCGTATGGCAATTTCGCCGCGGTTTGCTATTAATATCTTTTGTATCATTAATTACGAAAAATAGAACTACACCTTAATAAACCTATTTCAATCTCTTTTCTAAAGACATTTAGTTCTAACAAACTTTTCTTCTAATTGTTTTCGTTGCATCTATTTCCTGCCGCATCAGCTGTGCTTCATGCACCTTCCATCTGTGAGATTTGGTTTATTCCCGGTAAAAGAATTACCTTTGTACTCCACTCATAAGATCAAACTGTATGTCACAAGAAAAAGGGTATCTCTCTGCCGATAACAAAAGAAAAGTAACCACCCACCGTCTACTGGAGATGAAGCAGCGGGGTGAAAAAATATCCATGCTCACAGCCTACGACTATTCGATGGCTTCTGTGATAGACCAGGCAGGCATGGACGTGATCCTGGTGGGAGATTCTGCCTCCAACGTGATGGCAGGAAACACTACCACACTGCCCATTACAGTGGAACAGATGATCTACCATGGCAAGTCGGTGATGAACGGCGTGAAGCGGGCCATGGTGGTGATTGACATGCCTTTTGGAAGTTATCAGGGTAACCCTTACGAGGCGGTAGCCAATGCGGTAAAGATGATGAAGGAGACGCAGGCCGACTGTCTCAAGCTGGAAGGGGGAAAAGAAGTACTGCCCTCCGTCCAGGCCATTCTGAGTGCCGGTATCCCCGTCATGGGACACCTCGGTCTGATGCCACAATCAATTAACAAATATGGGACCTACGCCGTGAGGGCGCAGGATGATGCAGAGGCAGCCAAGTTGCTCGACGACGCATACCTGCTACAGGAAGCAGGTTGCTGCGCCATTGTGCTGGAGAAAATTCCAGCTGAACTAGGACGGAAAGTGTCCTCGGAGCTGACAATACCGACAATCGGCATCGGTGCTGGTCCCTATGTAGACGGGCAGGTGCTGGTGATGCAGGATATGCTCGGTCTGAACAAAGGCTTCTCTCCTCGTTTCCTTCGCCGCTATGCCAATCTCTACGATCAGATTGAGTCTGCTGTCCGACAATATATCGATGACGTAAAATCGGCAGATTTTCCATCAGAAGCCGAAAGCTACTAACCGTTGATAGTTTCCTTCCGAGACACTGATTTCTAATGGCTTGTCTCTAAACAGAAACAGCGTATTGCAGAAAGCTGTTCGCTTTTCACAGGTCATTATAATTCGGTATTTCTTTCAGAAATTTATAAGAAAGGTCGTCGAAGTTGAGCCGGTAGCAATAGTGTTGCATGCCGTTGGATACCACCACATGTTTTACCCGCAGCACGCTGTTATAGCGTGCCACCTGATCGAAAACATCCTGATTAATTGTTACTTGAGGTTCCTTGTATTCCAGAATCATCACCGGCTGAAGCTGTGTGTTATACACCACCGTATCGCAACGCCGAGTGAGGCTGTTTAATTTTAGGGAAGCTTCGTTGGCGATAAGCGAAGCCGGGTAACCCTTCTCCGCAATCAGATAGTGGACAAAGTGTTGTCGTACCCACTCCTCGGGTGTAAGTTGCAGATATTTTCGCCGCAGGGGGTCAAATATCTCGTATCCGATACTTTTTTTTCGGATTTTTGCATCATATGAGGGGAGATTTAACCTGTACATATTGTATCTTTGTGGGTAGAACCGGACTCCAACAGCACAAAAATAACGCTTTTTTATGAGAACGAAACAAGAAATTGTGGAGAACTGGCTCCCCCGGTATACCAAACGACCGTTGCATGAGTTCACGAAATTCGTACTGCTGACCAACTTCCAAAAGTATGTTGAGATCTTCGCGAATCATTTCAACGTGCCGGTCGTGGGGGCGGATGCCAACATGCCCAATGCCTCTTCCAACGGGATCACAATCATCAACTTCGGGATGGGTAGCGCCAATGCCGCGACAGTCATGGATTTGCTCAGCGCAGTTGCTCCCACAGCAGTACTATTTCTCGGGAAGTGCGGCGGACTGAAGGCGAGGAGCGAATTGGGCGATTACATTCTGCCCATCGCAGCCATCCGGGGTGAAGGGACATCGAACGACTACTTCCCGCCGGAGGTGCCTTCCCTTCCTGCATTCAGCCTGCTGCGTGCTGTCTCCTCCAACATCCGCGATTTTGGAAGGGACTACTGGACTGGGACGGTCTATACCACCAATCGCCGTGTGTGGGAGTATGACGATGACTTCAAAAGCTACCTGCGCCAGGTACGTGTGATGGCGGTAGATATGGAGACTGCCACCCTCTTCACCTGTGGCTTTGCCAATCATATTTCTACTGGTGCACTGCTGCTGGTGTCGGATCAGCCGATGATATCTGCCGGGGTGAAGACCGAGAAAAGCGATCAGCATGTCACTGAGACTTTCGTGGAGGAGCATGTGAAGATCGGCATCAAGTCTCTTTCCTCCATCATGAACAACGGTTCCACCATCAAACATCTCCGGTTCGACTGGTAAATCGATGGACCAAGTCTTCCCAGGTTACATGGTTCGATAAAATTAAATTGTGAATACCCTATGGCTGCAGCCCCTAAACTGACTTACGACGCAATACGAAACGACATCGAGCAACGCCGCTTTAAGCCTGTCTACCTACTGATGGGCGAGGAAGCCTATTTCATTGATGCCCTGACAGAACTTTTCCAAGAGACGGTACTGACGGAAACAGAAAAGGATTTTAACCTGCTTACTTTCTACGGAGTGGATTCCGACACCAATACAATCATCTCTGCAGCCCGCCGTTTTCCCATGATGGCCGAGTACCAGCTTATCATCGTGAAGGAGGCCCAGCAACTTGATAATCTGGAGCTGCTGGAACATTACATGAAAAATCCGATGCTTTCAACTCTGCTGGTCATCAACTACAAACACGGCACTGTTGATCGACGCAAAGCCTGGGTAAAGCAGATCGACAAAGCAGGCGTTGTATTTGAATCAAAGAAACTCTACGATAACCAGATTCCTCCTTTTATTACGACTTACTTCAGAGACAAAGGGATCGGCATTGATGAGAAATCGTCCCGTATGCTTGCTGATTACGTGGGGAACGATATCAGCAAGCTGATTCCACAGCTGCAGAAGCTCGAGGTATCGTTGCCGGAAGGCACTGATCGGGTGACTTCGGGGTTGATCGAGAAGAATGTGGGCATTAGCAAAGATTACAATACTTTTGAACTGCAGAACGCCATCATCAGAAAAGACGTCATCACCGCCAACCGGATTGTAGAATACTTCGGCAAAAATCCGAAGGATAATCCCATCATGGCAACCCTAGCTGTATTGTTTAATTATTTCAGCAACCTATTGGAGTGCTACTGGTTACCGAGAAAAGATGAAGCAACCATTATGGCTGCTTTAAACCTACGATCGAACTACTTTGTGCGGGACTATCTGACCGGGTTGCGGAATTACAATGCCAACAAGGTGATGGAGATTATCTCCGACCTTCGCACGTTTGATGCCCGTGCGAAGGGAATAGACAATGTATCCGTCTCGCAGGGTGACTTACTCAGGGAGCTGGTATACAGAATAATGCACTAACTGCCGGTGATCCACTGCACAATCTTCTCACTCAGGGGACTCTCACGGGGTAACACCACATCTACCAGCCTACCTTGTTCGTCTACCATGAACTTTTGAAAGTTCCAGGTAACCTCCTGATCGAGCACGCCGTTTTCCGACTTCTGCGTCAGCCATTTATAGAGTGGTGCCTGATCGTTTCCTTTGACGCTTATCTTGTCCATTATCGGGAATGTGACGCCGTAGTTAGCTGTACAAAATTCTTTTATTTCTCTGTTTGTACCCGGTTCCTGATTGTTGAAGTTGTTCGCAGGAAACCCAATCACCACGAAGTTCCTGTCCCCGTAGCGTTCATATAAGGTTTGCAGATCTTCATACTGGGGTGTAAGACCGCATTTTGATGCCACATTTACAACCAGCACCTTTTTTCCTTTGAGTGATGCCAGATCAAATGACTTCCCGTTGATATCTTTCACGGTGAAGTCGTGCAGCGTTTTGCTTCCAACCGAAAAAGACCCGGTTTTTACTTTTGCATTTCCGTTATTCATAGCGGATGTAGTATTTTTTTGCTGTCCGATAGCCAACAAGGTTACGAACATAAAAATGAGGATGCTGTATAATGCTTTCATATTGTTTTTTTACTTGAAATAGATAAACTTGACATCTTTTAAACAGCAATGCAAGCCTGCCTGTTCATTTCAAGGAACATTTTATTATCTGTTGGAAAATATCAACAAGATTAATAATATCTATTCATCTCTTTCTCAATAAAATAATAATAAACAAACCTTTTCAGATTTAATTTTTTGAGTTGATTTGTATATATGTAGGTAAATATTCCAAAATCCAGCAGTTTCATTCCTTTACTAACACACAAGGTGAAAAAAAGGAAACAGTACATTCAACAATTTACATTTCTATTCAAAAAAGACGTACAGAATAAGATACAAATGTAACAATAGGGTAGGGAGTTGAAAGTTTAATTTGATTATATTACAATTGTATATTACTATTGTTTATATAAATCGGGACTGTAACAAAACTATATTTTCCTATTTAACATTCAAATATATCAATATTTATTTAATGAATATTACTATATAACAGCAGTTTATAATTATATTATAAAGAAAGAGTTCCTTTATTTTTTGGAAGATGGCAGAGCATCTGAATAAAACGTTAAATACGCTAGTTATTGCTTATTCATATATCTAATTATGAGTATTATGTATTAAAATATTGAATTATGAATTAATTGTATATACAGATGTGCTTTTAAAGTTTCCATATGTTTCAGTTACAAATGTATTTGATATTGGCACAATTGTAATTTACAAATATAAATATCTCCAATTTTCATTTGTAAATAAATATTTATACATTTGTATCATTATCTTTGTCACATAAGTTATACCCCTCCGAACATTGAAACGCAACAGGCTATGAAAGATCGAATAAGAGTAATCATGGAAAAGGAAAATCTGACGCCAGCGAGGTTTGCCGACAAATTACAGATAAACAGGGCGGTAATTTCTCATATTCTGAATGGCAGAAATAATCCCAGTCTCGATGTGGTGACAAGAATTCTGGATGAAATGCAATACATCAATCCGGAATGGCTTCTTAAAGGAACTGGCAGCATGTTAAAAAAAGAAGTTGACCGGAACGATCAGCCTGTCGAGCCCGATTTATTTCATCAGACGATGATAAATCAAAGGGAAGATCCGGTTGTTGTAGACGAAAGGCAGGAAACGTCGTTTAAACCGACAGCATTCACCCCCAAAAATGCTGAATACAAGCAAGTAGAGCCTCCGAAAATTGAGATCAGAAAAATCTCGCAAATAATTATTTACTATACCGACAACACTTTTGAGATATTTAATCCTCAACCAGGAATAAGCGAAACGATAAAATAATTTTTTTTCTCATTTCTGTTAAACAAAGAGAAGTCTCATTGAGTTATTATATTTGTCCGATCGTTTTCTTTCGAACGACAAATATCAGTAGCCAAATGAGAGGAAATGAACATAAGGAAGATGGAACGCATATTCCCAGACCTACATTGGGAATATTTGATGTAATGATGCTGATTATTGGCATTGTGATTGGCGCAGGGATATTCCGTTCCCCACAGGTGATTGCGTTAAACTCCCCCAATGAATATTTTTTTTTAGGTATCTGGATAGTCGGGGGAATTATATCGCTTATTGGTGCGCTGTGTTACGCTGAACTTAGTGCCGCTTTTCCAAGTACGGGAGGCGATTACCATTTTCTAAAGCTCGCATTTGGCAAACGATTCTCCTTTCTCTATGCCTGGGCTCGTATTGTAGTTATTCAAACAGGATCCATCGCCATGCTGGCATACATTGCGGGAGATTATCTTTCCAGACTACTTTCTCTTGGCGCTTTTTCGTCGGCGCTGTACGCCGCATCCATCATAATAATCATCACATCAATCAATGTGTTAGGAATTCGATTCGGTACGGGTACACAGAAACTGCTAACCATCCTGCAGATAACCGGTATTCTGATGCTGATCGGAGCAGGCCTTTTTGCTGAGCCTTCCACTTCCAACGCAGGAGTAAAAGAGACTGTTACGAATAGTGTCCCGATTCAGCCCTCGATCAGCCTAGCGGTCATTTTTGTCCTGCTGACCTATGGTGGATGGAACGAAGCGGCTTTTGTTTCATCCGAGCTGAAATCAGGCAATATGACCTGGGTACTGATTGTCAGCCTCCTGTTAATCACTGGAACCTATTTGCTGATTAACCTTTCCTTCCTGAATGTATTAGGACTGGAAGGTATCGGAGATTCCGAGGCGGTCGGTATGGAAATGATGCAGCAGCTCACTGGAGAGAAGGGAGCCATGCTGATCGGTCTCTTGATCACGCTTTCGGCAATTACTTCACTGAACACCACGATCTTTACAGGTGCCAGGTCGAGTTACGCTCTGGGAAAAGATTTCTCTCCTCTCTCCTTTTTGGGAAAATGGAACGGGAAGAAATCGGCACCAGTAAACTCCCTGCTATCACAGGGGGCCATTGCCTTGTTGCTTGTATTCTTTGGCGCCACCATGCCCGATGGGTTTGAAGCGATGGTCAACTTTACGGCACCCATATTCTGGTTTTTCTTTTTAAGCACAGGAATCAGTCTGTTGGTGCTGCGTGTAAAGAGAAAAAATGTGGCAAGACCATTCAAGGTACCGCTCTATCCGGTTTTACCTATTTTGTTCATCGCCACCTGTCTCTACATGTTGCATGCGAGCCTTGCTGTGACCGGTCTGGGCGCATTCCTGGGTGCAGGTCTGCTTCTCGTTGGCTGGTTAATCACCTTTGCTGCAGGCAATCAGCGTAGTGCATGAGTTGTCGGAATTATTTTATTTGTCCACTTAAAATGCGAATTGTATGAAACGAATTATTTCTTTTTTGATTTTCTTTCTCTTCTGGGGTTATCTTCAGACAAACGCCCAGCAGATTGTATTGGATGTGCCTTATGTTCCGACACCGAACAGGGTGGTAAAGGGCATGCTGGATTTAGCCAATGTTGGCAAGGATGATGTGGTTTACGATCTGGGATGCGGGGATGGCAGAATTATTATTGCGGCCTCAAGGGATTATGGTGCTATCGGTATCGGAGTGGATATAAATCCTGTAAGAATAAGCGAGGCCAAAGAAAATGCCTTAGCCGCGGGAGTAGAAGACAAGGTAAGTTTTTATGAGGGGGACCTGTTTGACTTCGATTTCAGCAAGGCCACTGTATTGACCCTCTATCTGCTTCCGGATGTAAACCTAAAGTTAATGCCAAAGATCCTTGCCGAAATGAAACCAGGTAGCCGGGTAGTGTCTCACGCTTTCGATATGGGAGACTGGAAACCGGACGACCAGATTTCTGTGGATGGTAAATCGGTTTTTCTTTGGATTGTTCCTGAAAAAGAATCACGATAACTTTTGGTGGCTTAATTGAAAATTATGATGTATTTTTGTACTTCATAAAGAGAGCTAGCTGATGAAAGTACGCGATTTTACCATTTGTTCCAACACCCGGTTAAATGACCGGAACCACCTTATCAAAGTCACACCGGTCGACAATAGCCCTCTTCCGGAGATGTTTCCGGGGCAATTTGTTCAGATTCTGGTTCCCAACTCCCCGCACGTGTTTCTGAGGCGGCCCATCTCCATCAATTTTGTGGATGAAAAGCAACATGAAATCTGGCTTCTGGTTCAACGTGTGGGAGAAGGAACCGATAAAATTGCGACTCTTTCGGCCGGTGACACGCTGAATATGATTTTTCCGTTGGGTAATTCCTTCACGCTGCCCACCACGAAAGGAAGTTTTTTGCTAATAGGCGGTGGCGTAGGCACCGCCCCCCTGCTTTTTCTAGGAAAAAGAATGAGGGAGAAGGGTTTTGAACCAGAGTTTTTACTGGGCGGACGTAGTGAAAAAGATATCCTTCAGCGCGACGATTTTGAACCTCTGGGAACGCTCTACTATACCACCGAGGATGGATCTCTCGGAGAAAAAGGATTTGTGACCCAACACCCAATTCTGCAACAAAAGAAATATGATTTTATTTATACCTGTGGTCCCAAACCAATGATGGTGGCAGTGGCACGTTTGGCACAAGAGTGCGGAATTGGTTGTGAAGCATCTCTTGAGAATCTGATGGCCTGTGGCTTTGGAGCCTGTCTCTGCTGTATTGAGAAGACCGTCAAAGGAAATGTTTGTGCCTGCACAGAAGGACCCGTTTTTAACATAAAGGAACTCACATGGCTGAATTAAATGTACAGATAGGAGATTTGAGGCTGAAAAACCCGGTGATGACTGCCTCGGGTACATTTGGTTACGGGACGGAATATACCGATTTCATGGATCTGGGACGCCTGGGAGGCATCTTTGTTAAAGGGACTACATTGGAACCCCGCCAGGGAAACGATTACCCAAGGATGGCCGAAACACCTTCGGGAATGCTCAATTCGGTGGGATTGCAAAATAAGGGGGTCGATTATTTTGTAGAACACCTCTATCCAAAAATAAAGGATTATGACACACACATGATCGTGAATGTCTCAGGATCGAGTGTGGAAGATTATGTCGCCTGTGCGGAAAAACTGGCCGATCTGGAGAAGATGCTGGCCATAGAGTTGAATATTTCTTGTCCCAACGTGAAAGAGGGAGGCATGGCTTTCGGTACTTCCTGCCAGTCGGCAGCGGAAGTCACAAGGCGGGTTCGCAAGGTTTTTCCCAAGACATTGATCGTAAAGCTTTCACCTAATGTGACCGACATCACCGAGATTGCTTCCGCTGTGGAAGATGCCGGAGCCGATTCCGTATCATTGGTCAACACCTTCCTGGGCATGGCCATTGACGTAGAAAGCAGAAAACCCAAACTCTCAACCATCACCGGCGGATTATCGGGCCCCTGCATCAAACCCATCGCCCTGCGCATGGTGTGGCAGGTATATCATGCGGTAAAGATACCCATCATCGGCATGGGAGGTATTTGCAACTGGCAGGATGCAATTGAATTTATCCTTGCCGGAGCTACTGCTATACAGGTGGGTACCTATAATTTTATCGATCCCATGGCGTCGGTGAAGATCGTAGAGGGAGTGGAAGCCTATCTCGACCGGCATCACATTGCTTCGGTTGAGGATCTTGTAGGGAAAATGAATTATCTCTGAGGCGAAAAGACAACCAAATGTGTGTGTTATTCAGGATAAATGTCTTGATATTAACCTTATTTCTATCATAATGTAGTTTTTGATTCCGTTTTTTTTGACAAAATGAATAAATATGGTAACTTTGCATTTTCTATTTGTCAATTAGATTTTTAAGTGTATGTCACAACTACAAATACCTGCCGGATACGAACCAGTGCTCAATTTAAAGCAGACGGAATTGGGTATCAAGCATATCAAGGATTTTTTTCAGGCAAACCTTTCTTCCGAACTCCGTTTACGCAGGGTAACTGCACCCCTGTTTGTAGAGAGTGGTACAGGCATCAACGACGACCTGAACGGAGTTGAGCGCCCGGTTCATTTCCCCATCAAGGATATGGGAGACAAACAGGCTGAGATTGTCCACTCCTTGGCAAAGTGGAAACGGCTCACGCTGGCTGACTACGGCATTGAAGAGGGCTTTGGTATTTATACCGACATGAATGCCATTCGAGCGGATGAAGAACTGGATAACCTCCATTCATTGTACGTAGACCAATGGGACTGGGAGATGGTGATAGGCGAGCAAAATCGCAACGTGGATTTTTTGAAGCAGATTGTGCGACGCATCTATGCAGCCATGCTGCGTACCGAATATCTGGTCTTCGAATTGTTTCCTGCGATCAAACCTCAACTCCCTTGTGAGATCACCTTTATTCATTCGGAGGAGCTGTTGCAACAGTATCCGGGTATGGATGACAAACAACGTGAAGATGCCGTCACCAAAGCGTATGGCGCGGTATTTGTCATCGGCATCGGCGCTCCTCTTTCCAATGGCATTCCGCATGATGGCAGGGCGCCGGACTACGACGACTGGAGCACAATAAACACTGAGGGCTATGCGGGATTGAACGGTGATCTGCTGGTCTGGAACCCTGTTTTGGGTAAAGCAATGGAACTCTCCTCGATGGGCATCCGGGTGGATGCCGATTCCTTGAAACGACAGCTGAAATCGCGTAACAAGGAGGATCGACTGGGTTTGTATTTTCATCAACGACTGGTGAACAATGAACTCCCTCTTTCCATTGGAGGCGGGATTGGGCAGTCGCGTTTGTGCATGTATTATTTGCGGAAAGCACATATCGGTGAAATTCAGGCCAGCCTGTGGCCGGAGGAGATGAGGCAGAAAGCAAAGGCACATGGATTACTGCTTATTTGAACAATTTTTACGCAAATAATTCAAATCCTTCTTCAAAAGAGAAGGATTTTTTTAGTTTAAAAAAGTTTATCTACTTTCGCATCATCAATTAGACAACAACCTATGAATGTAAAAATAGAAGAGAGCTGGAGAGCTCAATTGCAGAAAGAGTTTGGAAAACCTTATTTTGAGGAACTAACAGCTTTTATCAGACAGGAGTATACAAACAAAAAAGTATATCCTCCGGCAGGATTGATTTTCAATGCCTTCGACCGATGCCCTTTCAATGAGGTAAAGGTGGTGATCGTCGGACAGGATCCTTATCATGAGCCGGGACAGGCCCATGGATTGTGCTTTTCTGTTACCGATGGGGTGGCAATTCCTCCCTCTCTGATCAATATCTACAAGGAGATTCATGCCGATTTGGGAAAACCCATCCCCCATTCCGGTAACCTGGAGAGGTGGGCCGAACAGGGTGTGCTGCTGTTAAATGCTACGCTGACCGTACAAGCACATCGTGCAGGCTCACACCAAGGAAAAGGTTGGGAAATTTTTACCGATGCTGCCATCCGGCAACTCGCATTGGTGCGGGAACATCTTGTTTTCATCCTTTGGGGTGCCTATGCTCAGCGGAAAGGAGCAGAAATAGACACGAATAGGCACCTCGTGTTAAAATCACCACACCCTTCGCCACTATCCGCTCACCGGGGGTTCTTTGGAAATAAACATTTCAGCAAGGCAAACGAATATTTACTGGCGCAGGGCAAGGAACCAGTCGACTGGTGAAAAAAAAGGTCGACTGCGGTTGCTTGCAGCGTTAACCAACGCTTCCCTCGAGACTGATCTGCAAGAGCTTTTGCGCTTCAACAGCAAATTCCATTGGCAACTTGTTTACCACCTCTTTCACATAACCATTTACAATCAGACCAATTGCTTCCTCTTCACCCAGACCTCGCTGGTTGCAATAGAAAATCTGGTCCTCGCTGATCTTCGAAGTCGTGGCTTCATGTTCCAATACTGCCGAAGGGTTTTGAATGTCGGTATACGGGAAGGTGTGTGCACCGCAGTGATCGGTCAGCAGCAGGCTATCGCACTGTGAGTGGTTGCGGGCATTCTCCGCTTTTTTGGTCACCTTGACCAGCCCGCGGTAGCTATTTTGGCTACTGCCGGCTGAAATACCCTTGGAAACGATGCGGCTGCGGGTGTTTTTGCCCAGATGTATCATTTTCGTGCCGGTGTCGGCCTGTTGAAAGTGATTGGTTACGGCCACAGAGTAAAACTCACCCACCGAATTGTCTCCAGCCAGTATGCAGGAAGGATACTTCCAGGTGATTGCCGACCCGGTTTCCACCTGCGTCCAGGAAATCTTGGAGTTGACTCCCTTACAGATACCTCTTTTGGTGACAAAATTATACACTCCTCCGTTTCCGTACTTATCTCCCGGGTACCAGTTTTGTACTGTGGAGTACTTTACTTCGGCATTGTCGAGGGCAATGATCTCCACGATGGCCGCATGTAGCTGGTTCTCGTCCCTCATAGGTGCGGTACAACCTTCTAGATAACTTACATAGGAATCGTCGTCCGCCACAATAAGCGTCCGTTCAAACTGACCCGTATTGGCAGTATTGATACGGAAATAAGTAGAAAGTTCCATGGGGCAGCGCACCCCCTTTGGGATGTAAACGAACGATCCGTCGCTGAATACTGCAGAGTTTAGCGCAGCATAAAAATTATCCTTGTAGGGGACCACTGTACCGAGGTATTTCTTTACCAGATCGGGGTGATGTTTCACTGCCTCGCTGAATGAGCTGAAGATAATCCCTTTCTCTGCCAGTACTTCCTTGAAGGTGGTTTTGATAGAAACACTGTCCATCACCGCGTCCACAGCCACACCTGTAAGCTGCTTCTGTTCTTCCAGTGGAATACCCAGTCGTTCAAAGGTCTTGAGCAACTCAGGGTCTACCTCGTCGAGGCTCCCGGGCTTTTTCTTTTTCGTGGGATCAGCATAATAGATAATATTCTGGTAATCGATGACCGGTATCTTTAGATGTGGCCAATCTGGCAGTTTCATTGTCAGCCAGTGTTGGTAAGCCTTCAACCGGAATTCAAGCAACCATGCCGGTTCCTCCTTTTTGGCTGATATCAGCCGGATAACATCTTCATTTAGTCCCTTTTCAATTATCTCGGTATCTACCTCTGTCGTAAACCCATATTTATAATCCTGTGAGGTCAGGTCGTTTAATATTTGATCTTGATCTAATTCCTGCATAACTTTTACCTATTCTGAGCATATGCCCGATTTTACTATGACATCATATGAAATGATGTGTCAGTTAAGTAACAATTGCCTTCTAGCTTTTGTTGTACAAAGATAATGCTTTTTCATCAATTTATTCTATAGATGAACACCTATCAAATAGATGAACAAACCAGTCACCTTGTATGTTAATGAGTAGTAAATCAAAAAAAATCAAATTCACTTGTGGTGTCATGTTTTAGGCGATCTCGGCTTTGCACGTATATGGTCTAGTATGAAATATGCCACGTAAAAAAAATCGTATGAAAAAAGGAACCCTGTTATTTTTCACCCTCTTTATGGTTTTGGGACTGACGGCTCAATCACATTATAAGGTAGACCCAGCACACTCCTCTGTCAACTTCAAAGTGAAGCACATGGGAATCACGTTTGTGCATGGTAAGTTCGAGAAGTTTGATGGCGGAATCATTGGAAACCTCAACAACACGGATGATGTGCGTGTCTTTTTCAATGTAGAAACAGCCAGCATCAACACCAGCGTACCCATGCGGGACAATCATCTCAAAAGCGCCGATTTCTTTGAAGTAGAGAAATATCCGGCAATGACTTTCGAGAGTACACGTGTGGAGAAAGTAGACGATCAGCACTACAAGCTACACGGTAAACTACAAATTAAGGATGTAACGAAGGACACTACATTCGATGTCGTATACGGCGGTACGGTGAAGGGACAAGACGGTAGCGAGACGATTGGTTTCATTGCCAAAAATAAAATAAATCGACTCGATTATCACGTCGCCTATGATCCCGATGGCTTGGGTATTGGCAAAGAGATAGCAATCACACTCTATCTTGAGTTCAAGAGTGCTAGTGGCATGTGAGGATTAAAGATGTAAACTATATTCCAGGTGAGGTAAGTCCTTATTCTCTTTTCGAAAAATTACGGCTGACGATCCCTTCGGGAATCAGAATATCTTCCAGATCGGTGTAAGGTACCGTCACACTGATCACACCCATGGCATAGGGGGCAATTTCATATTGATTATACGCATAATGAATGCCCTCTTCGTCTAGTCGGAAGTTGTTGTTGGGCACAATATCCTCGATGGTAAAAAAACCTTTTTCCAATAGAGAATCGGGCTCGCTTACCTGGTACGCCTGCATCAGTTGACGCACAATCTTTTCTGTTAGGGGCTTATAATAACCCGGTACAAAAAGATCTTCTTCAGAGAGCGTCACCAGCCTGTTCAAGTCGACGTTGGTGTAGGTGATGCGATATGAACCGTGTGCGCCCCCCTCATAGTCGCTGTATTCAACCGCATAGCTGAGAAGAGAATCATTTTGAAACAGTATTTTGTTGTTCAGGTTCATGTAATACCAGTACCACATCGGCATGGATCCCTCGATACGGGCTTTATCCTCATAATACGTGTTCGATAAGGATTTATAGCGTTCGCTGTAGTTACGGAGGTACCTATCCGCAGCTATCTCGGGAGTAAGCATACCCAATTCCGTGTCACCGAAGAAAGTGCCTGTAAAAATCTGCTGCAGCCTTGCAAGTTGTGTGGCATCGCGGAATTTAACCGGATAGGTAAAAGAGACATGTACATCGGCATAGGGCAGTGTGCTGTCCAGCGCATGAAGAAGTGGTATTTGCTGTATTGTGACAATGCTGTCGAAAACAATCCGGTTTTCGTTTCCCCTGCGTCCACCGTGACATGAAGAAATGGAAGAGATGAGAGCTGCTAAAGAAAGCAACCAGAGAACTGTGATAATTATTTTTTTTGTCTTCATTGCGCGTCTTGGTTACGATTGATACGATTTTCTGTCCAGAACGTCGATTTTTACTGAATGATCTGTTTTATTGCGCCCAGTTCCGGATAGAAGAAAACCTGGATGGGTAGCTTCATGTTATCGAACATCTTCCTGGTTAACACGTCCTGCGATCCGTATTGCACCACGTCTGTTTCCTTGTTTAGAACAGTATTGTTTCTGAATTCTACGGTCAGTATAGCTTTTCCAGGAATGTTATATACAAGTCCTTCGTTGAGCTTTGTGTCCAACCGCTTAAGATCGCTTTCAGACAATTCTAGGGGAACAGTCTCCGTTTTATTTTGCAGCGAAAGAAGCAGGGGCTCTCCGGCGAGATCATCTGCCTCTACAGGCCCCAGCTTTTCTGAAAACCGGGCCAGCACCATCTTATCGATATCCTCAGCATCAGGCACAACGGTATAGGTCCGGACAAAGTATTCCGTCTGCAGGCTTCCGACGAAGAGTGACGTCAGCGCTTGTTCCTGCAGGTTGATCTCGTCCATCACCACTTTGTAGGCATTTCCATCGGGTGGCATGCTCTCTGCTTCACCGGTAAGTATATCGGTGCGGCTGCGGCGCAGGTCGAATATCTGTCTTGCTACCAGTTCAGCCTGCTTGGCGACAGATCCGGCCATCAGGGTCTCCTGGGAAAGGAACCTTCGCGGGTCCACGGGAGGAGTCTCTCCTTCCGGCAGGACAATCTTCTCTGTTGATTCTGGAACGGGATCGGCGTTGATTGAGACAATCAGTCCATCCTCCCGCAGATAAACAAAGGGTTCGAAACTTTTGGGCTGAAATTGTACCATGAACGAATTATTCTTGTCAGGTATACCCTTGTTGACCATCGACACACCTTCCAGTGTATGGATAACCCTTTCTTCGGTAACTGGATTATCTATCCCTAAGTAACGTTGGGCGTAGGGGTAAAAGTCACCCCGTTTATAGCTGCTTTTTTTTACCAGCAGCGTGATCTCAAACGATGTTTTGGGGAGCGTGTAAATCACACCATAGTTGTCGGCCTTGACGGCATTGACACGAGTGGTCTTTTGTGCCTGCAGGACGGTGAAAGTCAACACGAAGGCGGAGAGAAGAATATATTTGAGGTTCATTGTCATATAGTTGTTATTCAGTACTTATTCAGTTGTTATTAGAAACCAACGGCGAAAGCCGAATCACACGAACGCAGTGAACAAATAACGTGCACAGCAACAAATAAAGCACGCGAAGTAGACAGTATCAGTGGGCCGATTGGAACTGAGTCAGAAAACGGACATCATTCTCTGAAAACATTCGCAGATCTTTCACCTGATACTTGAGGTTGGTGATTCGTTCAATACCCATTCCCAATGCGTATCCCGAATAAATGGTGCTGTCGATGCCGCAGTTATCCAACACGTTGGGGTCTACCATGCCACATCCCAGTATCTCCACCCATCCCGTATGTTTGCAGAAAGGACATCCTTTGCCTCCGCAGATGTTGCAGGAGATGTCCATCTCGGCACTTGGTTCGGTAAACGGAAAATAGGAAGGCCGCAGCCTGATTTGGGTATGCTCTCCGAACATCTCCTTGGCAAAGAAGAGGAGAGCCTGCTTCAGGTCAGCAAACGATACCTCTTTATCGATATAGAGCGCCTCCACCTGATGAAAGAAGCAGTGTGCACGGTAAGAGATCGCTTCGTTCCTGTATACACGACCCGGGCAGATGATGCGAATGGGTGGTTTGGTATTTTCCATTACGCGGGTCTGTACCGATGAGGTGTGTGTGCGCAACACAACCTGGGGATCATGCTGAATAAAGAAGGTATCCTGCATGTCGCGGGCGGGATGATCCTCTGCAAAGTTGAGCGATGAGAACACATGCCAGTCGTCCTCTACCTCCGGTCCCTCCGCAATGGAAAAACCCAGTCGCTTGAAAATATCGTTGATCTCTTCTTTGACAATCGATATAGGATGCCGGGTGCCGAGTGATATCGGGTAAGCAGTGCGAGAGAGATCAGTCTCAAGCGTAGCCGAATGGCTCTGGTCAAACTGCTCCCTGAGCAACTGTATCTTCTCCGTAGCCTTCTGCTTCAGCATGTTCACACGCATACCCAGTTCTCTTTTCTGTTCAGTCGGGACCGTCCGAAAATCGTCCATCAGTGCGGAGATAATTCCCTTTTTACTCAGATACTTGATGCGTGCGCCCTCCAACTCGTCGATCGTGGAGACCGTCAGTTGTTCTATTTCAGAAAGAAGAGATTCAATTTTTTCTATCATTGTGCAATATCATTTTACTTTCGCCGGCAGATAGCCTGTTGTATGTTCAAGATGTTCAAAATACAAAAATACACTTTTTATGGCAATCCGGTTTAGTTTTGATGAAAGATTTGCCACGGGAAAGAGCCGTCCGGGATTAAATTTGTACATTTGTCTTCCATAAACTGATTGCTGTAACAGATGCTCGACACCATTCGCACATACATACAGAAGGAAAAGCTACTTTCTGTAGAAGCCACCGTAATCGTTGGCCTGAGCGGGGGTATGGACTCCATGGCGTTGCTCGACATACTGACGCTGCTGGGTTACCGGTGTGTGGCTGCGCACTGTAACTTTCATCTACGTGGTGCAGAATCCGACAGGGATGGCGATTTTGTAAGGAGGTGGTGTAAAAGTGTGGATGTACCCCTTGTCTCCATCGATTTTGATACCCGCGAATATGCTTCCGACAGGAAGATATCCATTGAGATGGCTGCCCGTGAGTTAAGATACCGCTGGTTCGAGATGATGCGGGTGCAACACCAGGCAGAAGCCATTGCCGTGGCACATCACAGGGATGATTCGGTGGAGACAGTACTTATGAACCTGATTCGTGGTACCGGCATTAAAGGGCTGAGTGGCATCGCGCCAAAAAACCGAAAGGTGGTGCGTCCCTTGTTATCTGTTTCACGCGAAGAAATTGCCCGGTACATGGTGTCACGTGACATTCCCTATGTGTTTGACAGCAGCAACAACGACGATCTCTTTTTGAGGAATGCACTCCGGCTACATGTCATACCCACACTTGAGGAGCTGAATCCCGCCGTGAAGGAAGCAATTTATCGCACTGCACAACATGTGGCGCAGGCGGAGAAAGTATACAATGCTGCGATGAAGGAGTCGATGGAGAAGGTTGTGCAGAACGACAGAATTGATGTTCGGGAACTGCGAAAAACGCCCTCGCCACAGTCTCTCCTGTTCGAGTTGCTCACACCGATGGGCTTTGGGCCCTCCACCATCCAGGATATTTGCAGCAGTATGGATGCCGAACCGGGAAAGATCTTTCTGTCCAGGTCACACCGGGTGATCAAAGACCGTGATTACTTCCTTATCGATCAACTTCCCGACAAGGAAGCCACGGAACAATCTTTTTTCATTGAGCTACAGACAAATGCGTTGACGATGCCGCTGCCTCTCACCTTTTCCATTCTCCCCATGCCAATCACCATCGAGCGAAACAAACGTTTCCTCTATGCAGATTTTGACCAGCTTAGGTTCCCGCTCACCCTTCGGAAGTGGCGGCAAGGTGACTGGTTTATTCCTTTTGGCATGAAAGGCCGAAAGAAGCTGAGTGATTATTTCACCGATCGCAAGTTTAGCCTGAAAGACAAGGAAGCGGCTTGGGTTCTTCTCTCAGGAGAGGAGATTGTCTGGATCGTGGGAGAACGCCCCGACGAACGTTACCGCATCCGGGAGGGTACCCTCCGTGTTTTTCATGTTTCCTGGACGGAGGATACGTAACATGGACTGTCCCAAATAAACTTTTTCCTGTTTTCATGCAACTTTTTTCTTGTTTTTGCATCTTACCTATAAAACCGAAAGAGGTTTATTTTGTTATAGCATATATATAAAATAATAATAAAAGTGATCATGAAGAATAGTACGTTAAAAGACATTGTGATTGTGGGCGCGTTTGCCGGTTTTGCTTATTATGTTTCCCGCTATTATCGCCAGAAGAAACAAAAAGAGAGGGAACTGCGCGAAACACTCCACTTTCAGTTGTTTTAACGGGTTGAGATTCCGCCCACAGTAAACCAAAAAACGCATGCAACCAATGCAGGTCGCCCAATATGGGGCGGTGACGGCTGTGTTGCATGCATATTTTTTTTGTATCTTTGCATACCGAAAAAGAAGTATAACATTTTCGTGAATTTTTACTTATGCTCACACTGAAAGTTATCAACGATAATCCCGAGGAAGTGATTCGTCGCCTGTCGAAAAAACATTTCGAGGCGAAGGAAATCGTTGCAGAGATCATTGCCGCCGACGAGGTCAGACGCAGTACACAGACATCACTCGATACCATTCTGGGAGAGATCAACGCCCTTTCGAAGTCGATTGGTTCGCTCATGAAAGAGGGAAAGAAGGAAGAGGCTGCTGCCGCACGCGAGCAGGTGGTCACATCGAAGGAAACCGCCCGACAGTTGGAAGAGACCTTAAAAGCTGCGGCAACCAAAATTGAAGAGTTGCTGGTTATCGTACCCAATCTTCCTCATGAGTCTGTGCCCGATGGAAAAGGAGCGGATGACAATCTTGTGGAGAAAACGGGCGGGGTAATGCCGGTCTTGGCCGACGATGCATTGCCTCACTGGGAACTTGCAAAGGAATACGACCTCATCGATTTTGAGTTGGGGGTAAAAATTACCGGTGCCGGATTTCCAGTCTACAAGGGCAAAGGAGCACGCCTGCAACGAGCACTGATCAATTTCTTTTTGGACAGTGCGCGAGATGCCGGCTTTCTGGAGGTACAGCCACCCTACGTAGTGAACAGCGACTCCGGCTTTGGTACAGGTCAACTGCCCGACAAGGAGGGACAGATGTACCATGCTACTTTGGACGACCTTTACCTGATACCCACCGCTGAAGTACCCGTAACGAACATGTACCGCGATGTGATTCTCGATGAAAAGGAGTTGCCATTAAAAAATACCGCCTATTCAGCCTGTTTCCGGCGAGAAGCGGGTTCTTATGGAAAGGATGTACGCGGACTGAACAGACTTCATCAGTTCGACAAGGTAGAAATTGTTTGCATTGAGAAGCCGGAACACTCCTACGAAAGGCTCCAGGAGATGGTTCGATATGTGGAGACCTTGGTGGAGAGACTTGAGCTTCCCTGGCGCATTCTTCGCCTTTGTGGGGGTGACATGAGTTTTACCTCTGCACTGACCTTCGATTTTGAAGTCTACTCTGCCGCACAGCAACGCTGGCTCGAGGTAAGTTCTGTATCTAATTTCGAAAGCTATCAGGCAAATCGTCTCAAATGTCGTTACCGCGATGCCGACCGCAAGACGCAACTTTGTCATACGCTCAACGGCAGCGCCTTGGCTCTGCCACGCATCGTGGCTGCGTTACTCGAAAATAACCAAACATCTTCAGGGATACGCATACCGGAAGTACTGGTTCCCTACTGTGGTTTCAGTTCTATTTGATCGGCACCTTAAGGGGTGAGCATCCTGATTAACTGTAGAATGGCCAGATTGGCCGTCCGTTCAATATTCTCCTCGCGGCTGCTGCCAACCCGGTATGCGACCGAGAGGAGTTTTCCGTTGTGCCGGGTACATATCCAGACTGTTCCCACCGGTTTTTCAAGTGTTCCCCCTTCAGGACCCATGATGCCGGAGACGGCGATACTGCAGCTTGTCTTCATGGTATGGGCCACATGCTCAGCCATCTGCTCTACTACCTCCCGGCTTACGGCTCCCTTTTTGTCTATTGTTTGTTTGTCTACCTGCAATAGTTCCTCTTTGATGCGGTTGTCGTATGACACGATGCTCCCTTTAAAATAGTCTGAAGCTCCCGGTACAGTCGTAATGCGATGTGCAATATACCCACCCGTGCAACTTTCTGCTGTGGAGACCGTGAGTTGCTGCTTACGCAGCTTCTCCCCAAGGAGTGCTTCCAACGTTTGATCGCTTTCGGAAACAAACTCCTTGCCAAGGAGCTGTTTTAGCTTGTTCCCTTGTTGTATCATTTCCGGTTTTCGTGATTCACCCCATGCCGAGAGCCGCAACTGGATAAATCCGAAAGAGGGAAGGTAAGCCAGAGAGAATCCTGCAGGAAGCTGGGTCTCGAACGTGGCAAGCCGCGTAGCAAGGGCCGACTCAGTAATACCGCAAACCAGGTAGCTTTGTTTCAGATAGCCTTTCGGCTGAAATTGCACTTGAAGGCGTGGAATGATGTCGTCACGCATGGTCGTCTTCATTTCAAAAGGTACCCCCGGCATGGATATCAACACTTTTTTTCCATTATTGAAGCAGAGGATGGGAGCCGTGCCCACCTTGTTTTGGATTACAGTAGCATTCACCGGAACAAAAGCTTGATTTCGTGTAAGTTGATTTAACTGGATGTTTCTTTTCAAGAAGATCGATTCAATGTTTTGCAGTACTTCATTGTTGAAATCCAAGGTGGTATGAAAATAACGGCAAAGAGTGTGTTTGGTGATGTCGTCGGTTGTGGGCCCTACGCCCCCGGTGAGCAGCACGATGTCGGCACGTTCAAAGGAGACATCAATTGCCTTGATGATGTCATCGCTGCGGTCACCCACCGTGGTGACAGCCACAATGATGAAACCTTGCTGCGTCAGCTCACGTCCCATCCATACAGCATTGGTGTTTACAACCTGTCCGATCAGTAGCTCATCGCCAATAGAAATAATTTCTACCCTCATTTTTTTATTTTCTGTGTTAAAAAAGAACTGCAAATAAACAGATAATCCCGATAAAAGAAAAAAGAAAATCTTTTATTTTTTTATTTTAAAGGATTGTACTATCTTTGCCAACTGAAAAATGAGACGATTAAAATAAAAGATATGAAGAAAGAAATTCATCCCAACAATTACCGTCCGGTGGTATTCAAAGATATGTCGAACGAAGAGACTTTTATCTCCCGTTCCACGATTAACGCCAAGGATACCATCGAAATAGACGGTGTCACTTATCCGTTGGTAAAACTTGAGATCACCAGTGCATCGCATCCTTTCTACACCGGAAAACAAAAACTGGTGGATACGGCCGGACGTGTAGACAAGTTCATGAGCCGTTACGGAGATAGGAACAAGAAAAAATAAAATTTCCTCAAAGGTATTGTATGAAAAGAGACCATCTCAAAACAATTTTTGAGATGGTCTCTTTTTTTTCAGGTAATACTTCTTGCACGGATAATAGGATAATAGAAGGGTAATGGGTTATTATCTCCTTATTGATGAATAAGCCAAACATAAGGAATATATAAGGGAATACCGAACAAGGTACGAAGAAGAGGCTGTCTCGTAACATAACTGAACCGACCCCCAAAAGTTAGACAAAATGCTTTTGGGGGTCGGTTCAATCTTGAGACAGCCTCTTTTTCTGTTGTAAGCGTATGAGATTCGCGTAATTTTGTCTATTTTTGTCCTTCGATGGCTTTTTCAACGCCTTTTACCGGTGAAGATCATCAAGAAATAAACGAGACCAATGAAACAACTGATTCCGGCAGCATTGATTCTGCTGCTTTCACTTTTTGTTCCGCAGGCGCCTGCTCAGGTGCAGCTGAACGATAGTGCCAAAATAAGCCTGCTCACCTCCTCTCCCTGGTATGGAGCTGTATATGCTTATTTTGGTCATACCGCCATCCATGTGCAAGATGACTCCACAGGCGTGAATGCCGTTTTTAACTATGGCTATTTCGACTCATCACAACCCAATTTCATCTACCGTTTTGTAAGGGGCGAGACAGACTACATCCTGGGAGTGACCACCTACGAGGATTTTTTGTGGGAGTATGGCTACAAGGGACAAGAGGTGGTTGTGCAGGAGCTGAACCTCTCTCCCGAAAAAAAACAACAGCTTTATGAGGCACTCTCTCTCAATGCCTTGCCTGAGAACAGGGAATACCGGTACAACTTTTTCTACGACAACTGCGCCACCCGTCCCCGCAACATGGTGGAAAAATATACAAATGGGGTTATCAACTATCCGCCTACACCTCAGGAGCAAACCTATCGAGATCTGCTACATGAATGTGTCTCCGCGAATCCCTGGCTCCTGTTTGGTATTGATTTGGTTATCGGAAGCGAAGCCGACCGGACGATCGATGTGCGGGAGAAGATGTTTATTCCCCGTTACCTGATGGACTCCTTTGACGGTGCCATCGTTCAGGAAAACGATACGTTGCGTTATCCCCTGGTGCAGAGTAGGCATGTTGCATTGGAACGGAATGTGGAAAAAAACCACCCGAATACTGCAACTTTGTTCACTCCCTTTGTTACAGCCATCGTGCTGTTGTTACTGACCCTGTTGATCAGCCTCTTCCAACTAATTAAACGCTATACAACGAAGTTTACCCTGCTGTATGATACCCTCCTTTTTGGTCTGGTCGGACTGGGTGGAGTGGTGCTCTCTTTTCTGATGTTCTTTTCTGTTCATCCTGCCATGATACCCAACTGGAATTTTGTCTGGCTAAACATTTTCGCCTTTGTGGCCGCCTTTTTATTTTGGGTAAAATCGGCAAAGAACGTCGTTTATTTCTATCATTTCATTAACTTTGCAGTCCTGACACTTTTTCTCCTCTTCTGGTGGTTGATACCTCAGCAATTGCCGACAGCCACCATCCCCCTTGCGATGAGTCTGTGGGTAAGATCGGGTACAACTCTCTTCATCTGGAGGAAAAAGAGACGGGATAAAAAGCGGTTCAAGTCGAGCAGCTACTACAAGGCAGGATGGGGACAGTGATTCGGTTAACGACAGCTATATAGAATGATCAGGATATTATCTTCTTTGGTGGCCATCTTTTCGATTACCACGCTATGTGCACAACATCCCACGGGAGAAGTGCCTAAATTAGTTGTGGCCATCACCATCGATCAACTCCGGGGCGATTACCTGGAAATGTTTAAACATACGTTCGGACAAAAAGGATTTAACAGGCTGCTATCCGGCGGATTGGTTTACAGCAATGTGAACTACGACTTTCCAAATCCCGACAAAGCCTCTGCCATTACCACCATTTTTACCGGTGCCAATCCTTCTTATCACGGTATCACGGCTGAAAACAAATATTCATTGAGCTTGAACAGGGAGGAATCTTCCTTTTTTGATGACAACTTCCTTGGGAATTTTACATCCGACAAGCGATCACCACTTCCAATTAAGGTCTCCACCATTGCCGATGAACTAAAGATTGCCTCGGGGGGACAATCCGATATTTATGCCTTTGCTCCAGACGCCTCGCAGGCGCTCGCCTCGGGAGGACACGCCGCCAGCGGTGCCTACTGGATTGAGGATGTTACGGGTAAATGGGCCACCACCACCTTTTACCGGAACAAGCAGCCAATTGTGGATCAACATAACCGCAGCGCCCAATCTCTCACCAATACCATTGGCAGCATTACCTGGCGTCCAGCCATCGACCTGGCCCTTTACAATGCTTTTCCTTACACCAAAAACAGGTATAATTTTCAACACTACTTCGGCGCCGATAAAAAGGATAATATCCGTTTGTTCAAACAGTCGCCTTTTGTAAACAAGGAGGTGACCGACATGGCTGTAAAGATGCTGGAATCGGGTAGCCTTGGTAAGCGCATGAACCCGGATTACCTGGCTCTTACTTTTTATGCTGGCAATTACGAAAAAGCACTCGATCAAAACTACTCGTTGGAGATTCAGGATACCTATTGGCGTCTCGATCACGAGATAGGACGGTTGCTCGATGTTATTGAAACGACGGTGGGCTTAAGAAATACGCTGATCTTTGTGGTTTCTACCGGTTACTTCAACGAGCAGGAAATCTTACCTGAAGGAATGGTGACAGCCGGCGGCGATTTTTATCCCGACAGAAGCCAGGCACTGCTTAACATGTACCTGATGGCGCTCTATGGTCGCGAGCAATGGATCAGGAAGTATTACGACAGACAGATATTTTTCGACCGGAAACTACTGGAAGATAGAAAGATTGATCTAGCAGAGTTACAACAGAAAGCTGCAGAGTTCCTGGTACAGTCCGCCGGCGTGCAGGATGTGATTACCTCACACCAGATGCTGCACGGTGCCTACAATGAAAATGTACAATATTACCGGAATGGTTATTACAAAGGGGTATCGGGCGACCTTTTCTTGGAGTTACAACCAGGCTGGCGGGTGGTCGATTCCCAAACGCCGGACTCTTACCGGGTACGAGAGAATGCGGTGATCTCGCCAGTTATATTTTTTGGTAGTGACATCAAACCCCAAAAGATTGAACGTACCATTGATGCCACCGAAGTTGTACCCAGCGTAGCCTACCGCCTACGTATCAGGGCTCCCAACGCTTCCAACGGAAAGATATTGAAGGAACTCTTTTAACCGTGAAAATACATTTATATTGAAATCATTCAACGAGGGATTGCATCGAATGCTTCCCTTCAAAAAAAAAGAACAACAACATACAGAATATGGGATTCAACGACATTATTTCAAAAATATTTGGCAACAAAGCACAACGCGACCTGAACGAAGTGAATCCGGTCGTTAAGCGTGTAAAGGATGCCTATGCTGCCGTGGAGAAACTTTCGAACGACGCACTTCGCGAAAGAACGAAAGAGCTGGAAAGATATATTCAAGAGCAGGTTGCAACAGAAAAGGGTGAGATAGAACAACTTAAAGCTGGACTAGAGGAGGTAGATCTCAACGACCGTGAAGCAGTCTGGAACCAAGTGGACTCGCTGGAGAAAGTGATCACCGAAAAGTATGAGAAAGCACTGAACGAGATCCTACCCGTTGCTTTCTCCATCATGAAAGAAACGGCACGCCGCTTCACCGAGAATGAAGAGATCGTGGTCACGGCAACCAACTTCGATAGGGATCTGGCTGCCTCTCATGACTTTGTGCGCATCGAGGGAGAAAAGGCAATTTATCAAAATCATTGGATTGCCGGCGGCAACGAGATCACCTGGGATATGATTCATTACGATGTGCAGCTCTTTGGTGGTGTGGTATTACATCAGGGTAAGATTGCCGAGATGGCCACGGGTGAAGGAAAGACGCTGGTAGCCACGCTGCCGGTATTCCTGAATGCACTCACCCACGAGGGTGTGCACGTGGTAACGGTAAATGATTACTTATCAAAGCGCGACTCGGAATGGATGGGGCCGATGTACATGTTTCATGGTCTGTCGGTGGATTGCATCGACAAGCATGAGCCTAACTCCGATGCACGACGCAAAGCATACGAATCGGACATCACCTTTGGAACCAACAACGAGTTTGGCTTTGATTATCTACGCGACAACATGGCTGTCTCGCCCAAAGACCTGGTGCAGCGCAAACACAATTATGCCATCGTGGATGAGGTGGACTCGGTTCTGATCGACGATGCCCGAACCCCGTTGATCATTTCCGGGCCAGTACCCAAGGGGGACGATCAACTGTTTGATCTGTTTCGCCCTCGTGTGGAAGTGATTGTGAAGGCACAACGCGACCTCACGACACGGTTTCTGGCAGAGGCTAAAGCCAAGATGGCCTCGACCGATCCTAAGGAACAGGAGGAGGGAGCACTACTACTTTTCCGATCTTATAAGGGTATGCCTAAATACCAGCCGCTGATAAAGTTCCTCAGCGAACAGGGAATTAAGGCAGCCATGCTCAAGACAGAGGCATTCTATATGCAGGAGCAAATGCGCAACATGCATGTTGCAACCGATCCGCTCTACTTCGTAATCGACGAGAAGCAGCACAGCATTGAGTTGACCGATAAGGGGATTGATATGCTGACTGGCAAATCGGACGACCCTCAGTTTTTTATCCTGCCAGACATCGCTTCGCAGCTGTCAGAGCTGGAGCACTCGGCCGGCACCGATGAAGAGAAGGCCGCAAAGAAAGATGAACTGATGCAGAACTACGCCATCAAATCGGAGCGGGTACATACCGTAAACCAGTTGTTGAAAGCATACACCCTTTTTGAGAAGGACGATGAATATGTGGTAATCGACAACAAGGTGAAGATTGTGGATGAGCAGACTGGCCGCGTGATGGAAGGGCGCCGTTACTCCGATGGACTGCACCAGGCCATCGAAGCAAAGGAGAGAGTGAAGGTGGAAGCAGCTACACAGACATTTGCCACCATAACCCTACAGAACTTTTTCCGTATGTATAGCAAGCTGGCCGGTATGACCGGTACGGCCGAAACCGAAGCTGGTGAGTTTTGGGACATTTATAAGCTGGATGTAGTGGTAATTCCCACCAACAAGCCGATTGTCCGGGACGATCAGAACGACCGCATCTACAAGACAAAGCGCGAAAAATATACCGCAGTCATCGAAGAGATTGAGAAGCTCATCAATAGCGGACGCCCAGTATTAGTCGGTACGACCTCAGTGGAGATATCCGAATTGCTGAGCCGCATGCTTTCTCTGCGAAAAATTAAACATAACGTACTGAATGCCAAGCTTCACCAACGTGAAGCCGAGATTGTCGCCAATGCAGGACAAAGCGGCGTTGTGACCATTGCCACCAACATGGCCGGTCGCGGTACAGACATCAAGCTGTCAACGGAAGTAAAAGCTGCTGGCGGGTTAGCCATCATCGGTACTGAACGGCATGAATCGCGCCGCGTAGACCGTCAGTTGCGCGGACGTGCTGGACGTCAGGGAGACCCGGGTTCGTCGGTTTTCTTTGTCTCACTCGAAGATGATTTGATGCGTCTCTTTGCTACCGAGCGCATTGCTGGCCTGATGGACAAAATGGGCTTCAAAGAGGGAGATGTATTGGAACACAGCATGCTAAGCAAATCTGTGGAGCGAGCTCAGAAGAAGGTGGAAGAAAACAACTTTGGCATTAGAAAAAGGTTGCTGGAGTATGATGATGTAATGAACTCGCAACGTGAAGTAATCTACAAGCGCCGTCGCCACGCCCTGATGGGTGAACGCATCGATAACGACGTGGCTGGCATGATCACGGAAACAGCTCGTAATATCGTGGAATCGAATGAAGATGATTACCAGGGTATGAAGCTCGACCTACTGCGTGTAATGGCACTCGAAGTTCCTTTCAAGGAGACTGAGGTAAAAGGGTTGAAGTTGCAGGAACAGGTGGAGATGGTCACAACCAGGGCGTTTGAGACGTTTAAGCGGAAAACGGAACGACTGGCCGAAATAGCCCACCCCGTGATCAAGCAGGTGTATGAAAATCAAGGAGCCATGTATGAGAATATTCTCATACCCATTACCGACGGGAAAAAGGTCTACAACATTGCCTGCAACCTGAAGGAAGCTTACGAAACGAACTCCCGGGCTTTGGTGAGAGCATTTGAAAAATCTATTTTGCTACATACCATCGACGAAGATTGGAAAGAGCATCTTCGCGAAATGGACGAGTTGCGGCAATCGGTGCAGAATGCCAGCTACGAGCAGAAAGATCCACTTCTGATCTACAAGTTGGAGTCATTCAACCTCTTCAGGGAAATGATCAACGATGTGAATTCAAAAGCGGTTTCCATCCTCATGCGTGGTCAGATACCGATACAGGATCCAGCCGGGGTACGGCAGGCTGCACCGGAACAGAAGACCGATTACAGCCGTTACCGGACCCAAAAAGAAGATTCCGAGAGCCAGATAGCTGGAAAAGGAGACCACAACGGCTCTCCACAGCCACATCAGCCACAGAGGCTGGAGCCGATTCGTGTGGAAAAAAAGGTGGGTCGCAACGATCCTTGTCCCTGTGGAAGCGGTAAAAAATACAAAAACTGCCACGGTCAATAAGGTAAATAAAAAAGATTAAAACAGGGAGCATTTGTCTCTCTGTTTTTTTGTTAAATCCAAAGAAAAGCAGTATCTTAGTGTAGTCAAACAGCACTTTATTTGTATAAAATAAAATGCTGTGAATGAACTACATGCGGAATATTATTAAAGAGAATAATCACATTTTAATATGATTGATCAGGAAGACAGAATCATCAAGATTAATATCGAAGATGAAATGAAATCATCATACATCGATTATTCGATGTCGGTGATCGTTTCCCGTGCCTTACCCGATGTGCGTGACGGTTTTAAGCCGGTACACCGGCGCATCCTGTTTGGTATGTCGGAACTGGGCAATACCCCCGATAAGCCCCACAAGAAGTCAGCCAGAATTGTGGGTGAGGTACTTGGTAAATACCATCCCCATGGAGACTCCTCTGTGTATGGTGCCATGGTGCGACTGGCACAGGAGTGGAGCATGCGTTATACGTTGGTTGACGGCCAGGGTAATATGGGTAGTATAGATGGAGACAGCCCCGCAGCCATGCGATATACAGAGGCCAGGCTCAACAAGCTCGCCGAAGAAATGTTGCGCGATATAGACAAGGAAACGGTTGATTTTCAGTTGAATTTTGATGATACACTCCAGGAACCAACTGTTCTTCCCACACGTATCCCCAACCTGCTGATGAACGGATCCTCCGGTATTGCCGTAGGGATGGCCACCAACATGGCACCACATAATCTTACAGAGTGTGTAAATGGTATTATCGCTTATATCGACAATAACGACATCGACACCAAGGGGTTGATGCATTATATCAAAGCTCCTGATTTCCCCACCGGTGCCTATATTTACGGTTATAAAGGGGTTGAAGAAGCATTTGAAACAGGCAGGGGACGCATTGTGATGCGTGGAAAAGCTGAGATTGAATCGGGAAAGACACACGACAAGATTATCATCTCCGAGATTCCCTACCTGGTAAATAAGGCCGAACTTATCAAGTATATTGCCGAGCTGGTAAATGAAAAAAAGATCGAAGGCATTTCCAATGTCAACGATGAGTCTGATCGCGATGGTATGCGCATCGTGGTGGATATCAAACGCGATGGAAACGCGAACGTCGTACTCAACAAACTCTATAAACTTACCGCATTGCAATCCTCTTTCAGCGTTAACAACATCGCGCTGGTAAAGGGACGTCCCGAACTACTGACCCTCAAACGAATGATTCAACTGTTCGTGGATCACCGGCACGACGTGGTAATCCGTCGTACCCGTTATGAACTGCGTAAAGCCGAGGAGAGGGCACACATTCTGGAGGGTCTGATCATTGCTTCCGACAACATCGATGAAGTGATTGCCATCATTCGAGGCTCATCTACACCCCAGGAAGCTATTCAACGTCTGATGGAGCGTTTCTCACTCAGCGACATCCAATCACGCGCGATTGTGGAAATGCGATTGAGGCAACTGACCGGTCTGGAGCAAGATAAACTACATGCCGAATATGACGAAGTACAGAAGCTGATTGCCCATTTAAATAATCTGCTCAATAGTGAGGATTTGCGCATGCAAGTAATCAAAAAAGAACTCCTTGAAATTCGTGAAAAATATGGAGACGAACGTCGTTCTGAGATCATCTTCTCTTCTGAGGAGATGAATCCTGAAGATTTTTATGCTGATGATGAGATGGTGATTACCATTTCTCACCTAGGCTACATCAAACGTACTCCACTCGCCGACTTCCACACCCAGAATAGAGGAGGAGTGGGAGCCAAGGGTTCTGTTACCCGGAATGAAGACTTCGTGGAATATATCTACCCGGCTACCACACATAACTACATGCTTTTTTTCACCCAGAAAGGTAAATGCTACTGGTTACGCGTTTTCGAGATTCCGGAAGGAACCAAAAACTCACAGGGCCGAGCTATTCAGAACCTGCTGAACATTGATCCTGATGATAGTGTAACTGCTTTTGTACGAGTAGATACACTCACCGACGAGGCATACATCAATTCGCACTATTTGCTGTTCTGTACTAAGGAAGGTGTGGTGAAAAAAACCTTGCTCGAAGCATACTCACGTCCCCGACAAAACGGGGTAAATGCCATTACCATCCGGGAGGAGGATCAGGTGATCTCGGTGCGGTTAACCGACGGCAATCAGCATGTGGTTCTGGCAAACCGTAACGGACGTGCCATACGCTTTAAGGAGGAGGATGTTCGCCCGATGGGACGTTCTGCTACCGGTGTAAAAGGAATGACACTCGATGAAGACGGTGAAGATTGTATCATTGGCATGATCTGTATGAACCAACAATCGGATAATACCATCATGGTTGTCTCAGAACAGGGTTACGGGAAACGAACCCGGCTAGATGACGAAGATGGTGAACCAATTTATCGCATCACCCGAAGAGGAGGAAAAGGTGTTAAAACACTTAATGTTACTGAAAAAACGGGCAAACTGGTGGCCATCAAGAGCGTATCGGAAGAAAACGATTTAATGATAATTAACAAATCTGGCATTACAATACGTATGAATATTTCCGATATTCGCACCATGGGACGCGCAACACAGGGAGTCCGCCTCATTAATCTGGAAAAAAGAAACGATCAGATTGCTTCTGTTTGTAAGGTGAACAGGGACGAAATGGACGAAGAAGAGCTCTCTGATGAGCCAAATGGCACACAGGACGAATCAGATACCAATGAGGATGCATAGTTATTAAACTTTTTTGTTATCTAAAAGTCAAATTATGACAAACGTATCAGAACGAGCTGGAAAATCATTATACCCAGCAGATACTTGATGAGTTTGCACAAACAGTAATTGATTTAAAAAACATCCATATAATCACATTAAAACATCGAGTAAAATGAGAAAAATCTTATTCCTTACTATGGTTGCCCTTCTTTCTGCAGGGAGCATCTTTGCACAAAAATCGGCATTAAAAGATGCCAAAAGAGCATTAGGGCGTGACGATTTAAATGAAGCCCGGACGCTAGTAAAACAAGCTTCCACTCATGCCGAAACAGCCACAGATGCGGAGACCTGGAAAATCATGGGCGACATAGGCAACAAAGCTTTCGACAATGAAAGAACCAATGCTATGCTCGGCAAGCAATCGAATGACAAGGTTATGTACGACGGTCTTTATGAATCTTATCTGCCGTACATAAAAGCAGACTCTCTGGGTGAACTCCCGGACGAAAAAGGCAAGGTTAAAAACAAATTTCGCAAAGACATCGCCGGAATCCTCCGTGCTAATCATCCTTTTTACATCAATGGAGGAGTCTACTATAACGAACAACGCGACTACAAAAAAGCGACCGATTTCTTTGAGATCTACTGGAATATTCCTTCACTTCCGATGTATGCAGATCAGAAAGATGCATTCCTGATCGACAGTACATATCAGACTATCAAGTATTACGCCATCATCACTGCCATTCAAGCTGAAGATCACAAAAGGGCATTGAATATGTTGGAACGTGCAGCCAAAGAGCCTTTCCTTGAAAATAGCGCCTACAAGGAAAGTGACATTTATGAACTGATGGCCAGTGAATATGTGAATCTTGGAGATACGGCTAAATATCTCGAAACATTGAACTTGGGCGCTGAAAGATTCCCCAGTAGTAAATATTTTATTCCCAACCTTATCAATGTGTATATAAAGGGGGGAAATACCCAAAAAGCAATGGACTATCTTGATACCGCTATTCGCAATGATCCGGCCAATGCCTGCGATTTGAACAGCGTAAAAGGCGCCTTGTTGGCTGAAAAGGGAGATTTCTCAGCTGCTGAAGCCGAGTATAACAAAGCCCTGACACAGGATCCAAACTGTGAAAGAGCACTAGAAGCCATTGCCGTGAACTATATCCTTCAGGCACAGAATTTAAAGGAAAAAACAGCTATGCTGTCTGACAGACAACAGCAGATGGCCAATGACAAAATCACCATCGAACTTTATCAGAAATCTCTGCCAGCACTCGAAAAGTATGTCGAAATCCTCAGGGGGCGCAATGCTGAAAAACAAGAACTAGAATCGGCCTTGCTCAAACTACGTAACGTATATTACAACCTGAGCAGCATGGGTGTGGACAAAGCCGCTGATTTGGAAAAGGTGGAAAAAGAGTTGAACCTCTAATTCAACTTTCAAACTCTATAAGAAAATGAAACTTCGCGATAAAAGAGTGACGTCTGAAAAGATGTTGCTCTTTTTTTTGTTTGTAGTGGAATAGGCAATTTTTAATGATAATTGTAAAGCGGACAAAATCATTAAACATAATAGATATTATACGACAATTGCATCTATTTAAAAGGCGTCACTGTTGTTCGGTCGTTTTACAAATAACTCAGGGTTGATCCTTCTGTAAAAAGCTGCTAGCTGAACGTGAATATTTACTATCTTTGCAGCAAAATTCGATCAACGATGGAAGAATTGAACAACATAAGCAACCAACGATACAATCAACGCGGTGTATCTGCATCGAAAGAAGATGTACACAACGCTATCCGCCACATTGACAAAGGAATTTTTCCAAAGGCGTTCTGCAAAATAATTCCCGACTACTTGGGTAACGATCCAGCTTACTGCAACATTATGCATGCAGATGGTGCTGGCACAAAATCATCGCTGGCCTATGTTTATTGGCGTGAGACAGGCGATCTTTCAGTTTGGAAAGGAATTGCTCAGGATGCGTTGATCATGAATGTAGATGACCTGCTTTGCGTTGGTGCTACCGATAATATCCTAGTCTCATCCACCATTGGCAGAAATAAAAATCTGATTCCCGGAGAGGTCATTTCTACTCTCATCAATGCCACCAATGAGCTGTGTGAAGAACTCTCCTCATTGGGTGTCCATATTTATCCCACGGGCGGTGAAACAGCCGATGTGGGCGATCTCGTACGTACAATCATTGTGGACAGTACGGTTACATGCCGCCTGAAGCGTTCCGATGTGATTGACAATGCCCACATTCAGGCTGGGGATGTAATTGTGGGTCTTTCATCATCGGGACAAGCGACCTACGAAAAAGAGTATAACGGAGGCATGGGCAGTAACGGACTCACATCGGCTCGACACGATGTGTTCGCCAACTACCTGGCACAAAAATATCCAGAAAGCTACGATGCTTCTATGCCTGCCGATCTGGTATATGCGGGCGGACTGCGGTTAACGGATGAGATTGAGGAGCTGGGCATGGAAGCTGGAAAACTGGTACTCTCCCCCACTCGCACCTATGCACCGATTATATCACATATAATCAGAGATTTAAAAGAAAATATTCACGGAATGATTCACTGCTCTGGTGGAGCACAGACAAAGATACTGCACTTTCTGGGAGATAATTTGAAAGTGGTAAAAAACCAACTTTTCCCCGTCCCTCCCCTCTTCGAACTGATACAAAAGCAGTCTGGTACTGACTGGAAAGAGATGTATAAGGTGTTCAACATGGGGCACCGGATGGAGCTTTATCTTTCTGAAGAACATGCGGCACGCGTCATAGAGATTTCTAAATCGTATCATGTGGATGCCCGCATCGTGGGCCACGTAGAGAAGTCACATGTACGGGAACTAGTGATAGAAAGTGAGTTTGGCCGCTATAAGTTTCTCTAACAGGGAGCCACATCAAAAATATGTCAGATAATTCGTTACTCGATAAATTACAACATCTCGTCACCCGTTTTGAAGAGGTGGGCACGCTCATCACCGATCCAGCCGTCATATCAGACATGGATCGATACGTGAAGTTGAACAAGGAATATAGTGAGCTCGAAAAGATTGTTTCAGTTCGCAACCAGTATAAAGGTGCACTCTATGGCATCGAGGAGGCGCGTCATATTCTTGACAATGAGTCTGATATGGACCTTCGACAGCTTGCCAATGAGGAACTTGCAATCCATACAGTAGCATTGCCACAACTGGAAGAGCAGATAAAGATGCTGCTTATTCCGGCAGACCCGGAAGATGCAAAAAATGTGATCATGGAGATCCGCGGAGGTACAGGAGGTGATGAGGCTGCCATTTTTGCAGGAGATCTGTATAAGATGTATACCCGATATTGTGAAGACAAAGGATGGAGAACTGACCTGGTCAGTTTCACCGAAGGGACAGCAGGAGGATATAAGGAGATCATCTTTACAGTTAGCGGTACGGATGTGTATGGTACCTTGAAATATGAGTCAGGTGTGCACCGCGTACAACGGGTACCACAAACAGAGACACAGGGACGCGTACACACTTCGGCAGCCACTGTTGCAGTGTTGCCTGAAGCGGAAGAGTTTGACGTAGAGCTCAATCCGGCCGACATAGACTTTCATACAGCGCGCTCGAGCGGAGCTGGCGGACAGAACGTGAACAAGGTAGAAACCAAAGTACAACTTACCCACAAACCATCGGGCATCGTGGTGGTCTGCCAGCAGGCACGATCACAATTACAAAACAGGGAACTGGCCATGCAAATGCTACGAACCAAACTCTATGACATGGAACTCACCAAGCGGCAAGGGGACATTGCCTCTCGCAGGAAGACCATGGTCTCAACCGGTGACCGCTCCGCCAAAATACGTACATACAACTATCCGCAGGGGCGCATCACCGATCACCGCATTAATTACACCATCTACAATCTTGCAGCTTTCATGGATGGTGAGATTCAGGGAGTGATTGATCAGCTGATGGTGACAGAGAATGCGGAAAGGATGAAAGAAGCGGATCTTTAAACCACAGATATGACAAAAAAACAACTATTCGAACAAATACAAAAAAAGCAATCGTTCCTCTGTGTGGGACTCGATAGCGACATCAATAAAATTCCCGAACACCTGCTCAATGCCGATGATCCCCTTTATGTTTTTAATAAGGAGATCATCGATGCTACAGCACCCTGGTGTGTAGCTTACAAGCCCAATCTGGCTTTTTATGAAAGTAGGGGGTTAAAAGGATGGCACGCATTTGAAAAAACTGTGGCCTACATCCGTCAACGTTATCCACACCATTTTATCATTGCTGACGCCAAACGGGGAGACATTGGGAATACCAGCGAGATGTACGCCCGCAGCTTCTTCGACGAAGTGAAGGTGGATGGAGTAACCGTAGCTCCCTATATGGGAGAGGACAGTGTGAAGCCTTTCCTGCTCTATCCTGAACGTTGGGTGATTTTGCTTGCACTAACCAGCAACAAGGGGTCAGGCGACTTCCAGCTGACCACCGATGTACAAGGTGAATGCTTGTTTGAGAAGGTGCTACGTGTTTCCGGAAAATGGGCATCCGATGAGCAGATGATGTATGTGGTGGGGGCTACGCAGGGTAAGCTGTTCGAGCAGGTAAGGAGGATTGTTCCAAACCATTTCCTACTTGTGCCCGGTGTGGGAGCACAGGGGGGATCACTGGAAGAGGTCTGCCGTTACGGAATGAACAGTCAATGTGGTCTGTTGGTTAACTCTTCGCGCGCCATAATTTATGCCGGAAAAGACGAAGACTATGCAAGAGTTGCGGGTGAAGAAGCTCACAAACTCCAGCAGGAAATGAAGGAGATGCTTGGCAAATACCTGCCCAGTATATTTTAACTACTGCGAACTCTGAGCCGATTCAAGTCCTGTGCATGTTCTGAAAACGGATAGTTGACTGCCGACAGCTGAAAGCAAAAATTATGAAACGAAAGATTATCAACGATCCGGTTTTTGGATTCATCACCATACCCAACGACTTTGTGTACGAGCTGATTCAACATCCCTACATGCAGCGCTTAAACCGTATCAGGCAGCTGGGACTAGCGGCTTTCGTCTATCCGGGCGCTCAGCACACGCGCTTCCATCATTCTATCGGTGCCATGTTCCTGATGGATGAGGCAATGAAGACGCTGAAAGATAAAGGTCATGAAATAACCGAGGAGGAATATAATGGTGCGTTGGCTGCCATTCTGATGCACGACATGGGACACGGACCTTTTTCCCATGTTCTGGAACATACGCTGGTGACACAGATCCATCATGAAACCATTTCGTTTCTGCTGATGCAGCAGATAAATGAAACCTGGCATGGTGCACTGCAGACAGCCATTGACATTTTCACCGACAACCATCCCAAACGATTTCTTCATCAGTTGGTGAGCGGACAACTCGACGTAGACCGTCTCGATTATCTGCGCCGCGATAGCTTCTTTACCGGAGTGAGTGAGGGAAATATCGGCTCAGCACGCATCATCAAAATGCTGGATGTGAAGGATGATAAACTGGTGGTAGAGTCGAAAGGAATCTACTCTATAGAGAACTTTCTGATGTCGCGCCGACTGATGTACTGGCAGGTCTATCTCCACAAAACAGCGGTGGCTGCTGAAAAAATGATGATCAATACCCTCCGGCGCGCCAAAGAGGTCTCTCTCAATGGAAGGAAGCTGTTTGCATCGCCTGCTCTCTCCTACTTTTTGCATCAGGAGCCAGAGATAGCCGACTTTACACAGCATGGTGAGGCTTTGCATCATTTTATCGATCTGGACGACAATGATATCTGGACATCACTTAAAGTGTGGGCCGACCATGGGGACAAGGTATTGTCGCTTCTGAGTTCAGGCATGGTCAACCGAAAACTGTTCAAAATTGAAATAACAGATCAGCAGATTCCCGCGGAAAAATATGAAGCCATGCTACAGAGTCATCGCATGACGTATAATCTGAGTGCCCACGAAGCATCCTATCTTATTGCATCTGACCAGCTTGTCACCAATATGTATAATGAACAAGACGATAGCATCGACATCATCTATAAAAACGGCACAGTAAAAGATATCTCATTAGCATCCGATATGCTGAACATCGAATTGCTGAAAAAGAAAGTAAAAAAATATTATTTTGCCTATCTACGCAGTTAGATTAGATTATCTTTTCCTATCCCATCTTCATTTTCGACCTCCTTATTCTCCACTTCGGTGTGTTGAGCCGTGGGAACAAAAAACCAAACTACAATCAGGCCGATTGCTCCGAGCGTGAGTATCAACATCCGGATAGCATGATGCTGAATTACGACAAAAGAAGAAAATAACACCATGCCAAGCATGAAGGCAATGATGCCAATTTTTCCTTTGCGGGTGATCCCTTTACTCCTTTGATAATTTATGATCTTCGGGCCCAGCAACTTGTTTCTCAACAGCCAATTATACAGCTTCTTGGAGCTTTTAGCATAAAGGTAAGCCGACAAAAGAGCCAATGGCGTAACCGGAAGTCCGGGGACCACGATGCCAAGTATGGCCAGTGCCAAGGAGAGTGTTCCTCCGATAACATAGAGTATGCGGGTAATCTTATTCTTTTTGATAGCCAATTTCAAATCTTCTTCCGGAATGGCAGTAGTAATTTCTCTTGCCTCCGAGTGGTAATGCTGTATATTATCGTTCTTTGTACTCATTTTTTCTCTGTAAAACGTGGATTGCAAAGATAACCAAATTATCAGATCATGAAGATTCCATCCATTATTTTTTGGACATAAGGATAAATAAACTACCTTTGCAAAAATTGTTAAGGTTATAAAAAAACTTGCACCAATGATGGAGCCCACACAAGGAAAGAAAAAGAAAATCAGTCTGCTTTTTGTCTGTCTTGGAAATATCTGTCGTTCCCCGGCAGCCGAAGGAATCATGAAAAGTATTGTGGAAAAACATGATCTGCAGGATGTGATTGAAGTGGATTCAGCTGGCACTTCGGGATGGCACGAGGGAGAGCTACCCGATGAAAGAATGAGAGCCCATGGTGAGAAAAGAAAATATGATTTTTGTAGTCGTTCCCGAAAGTTCAGAAAATCAGATTTTGATACATTTGACTACATTCTCGTCATGGATCAAAACAACTACCATAGCGTCAGAACGCAGGCTGAGAATCCGCAACAGGTGGCTAAAATTCACCTATTGATCGAATTTTCCCGCCAGTACAGTCATTATGACGAGATACCCGATCCCTATTATGGTAATTCATCTGATTTCGAATTGGTGCTCGATTTGTTGGAAGATGCTTGCAAAGGTTTACTTCTGACAATTAAAAATGATTTTTCTCTAATATAATAAAACAGGGCGAATTTCCCCGCCCTATTTGGATAAACTTGCAATAAGTCATCTTGAACTCAGCAATCCCGGCATTCTCAATCATCAAGGCAATCTGATTTACCTCATTTATTTCCACTATTTTGGATAGAGATTATCCACATTGCGGGTGCGCAGTTTTTTCACTGTATCCACTCTGCTTTTTCGTATAGTTCGACAAACAGGGTTTACTTTAATGATATTAACATTGTAAACTATAGAAAAAAACCCTGATTGCCGTTTCTTTATATAATATATCAATTAAAACGACAACAGGGATTTTTATGGAAGTTTAAAAAGGCTCAGACAACGTACAGTGAACTGATGGATTCGTTGTTGCACACACGCATGATGGAGTCTGCAAACATGTCGGCCACAGAGAGGATTTTCACTTTTTCCGATTTCTTGGAGTACGGGATGCTGTCGGTGAAGATGATTTCCTTTAGACGTGAATGATCTACTCTTGTGGATGCGGGATCTGACATAACAGCATGACTGGCAATTGCTCTTACTGAGTTAGCTCCGTTCTCCATTATCAGATCAGCTGCCTTAGTGATGGTGCCTGCTGTATCCACAATATCATCAATCAGTATCACATCCATCCCTGTTACGTCACCGATAATCTGCATATCTGATATCTCATTTGCTTTTTTACGCAACTTGTAACAGATTACCATGGGACAACCCAAAAACTTGGAATAGGCACTGGCTCGTTTTGTTCCCCCCACATCTGGAGTAGCAATGACCGTGTTACTCAGATCGAGTTGTTTGACATACTCGATAAATACCCCCGATGCATAAAGATGATCTACCGGTACGTTGAAAAAACCTTGAATCTGATCTGCATGCAAATCCATGGTTATCAGTCTATTTATTCCGGCAGCCGCGAGCATGTCTGCTATTAGCTTTGCACCGATGCTTACGCGTGGCTTATCTTTTCTGTCTTGTCTTGCCCACCCGAAATACGGAATGACGGCCACGATAGATTTCGCTGAGGCTCTTTTTGCTGCGTCTATCATCAGCAATAACTCCATCAGATTGTCAGAATTTGGGAAAGTCGATTGGATCAGAAACACCTGTTTGCCACGAATAGACTCTTCGTAGGAAACGGCAAACTCGCCGTCGGCAAAATGTTCAATGATCATGTTACCCAGTGGGCAACCCAAGCTGTTACACACCTTCTCAGCGAAGTAACGTGATTTACTTCCCGAAAAGATTTTAAAAGGTCTCTCCTGCATGCTTTTAATTTTGAAAAAACAGTGATCTTGTTTTTACGTGAATAATCTCTCTTAAATTGTAAGAATGATTCTGCAAAAGTACAAAAACTATATGCAATAAAGAGAATTATCTTAAAAAGAAATGCGATATATTTCTCCCATGCAGGCATCGAGCTTTATCCTGAAGGGGGATTCCTCAGAGAACATGATTTCGTTACTTTCCTTGTTCAGAAGGGGAGTTAACCTACCATTTACCTTGCTCTCCAGATTAAAAAATGAAAAGGCACCTGCAGGAATATGCACGGTACACTCCTGTTGATGGTCATCGAAATTAGCTATTACAAGCAAACAGGATTCCTGATAACCTCTCAAAAAGACAAATAAACGCGTTGAGTCGAACTCCGTATTATCATAGTTGGCGCTCATCAGATCATAAAAAAGTCCGACTGAAAGTGCTGTTTCCTGGTTGCATAAATTGATCAACAGACTATAGAAATCACGCAGGCTTTTTTCTTCTACGGTCAGAAGTTGATCGTTCCATTTACCATGGTTGTTCCATCGGCGCAGTGTATCCATCGACCAGTAGTCGAAAATGGTTGTACGTCCGTTCTTTCCGCTGAAACCCTCCTCATCCATGCCTTTTTCTCCAAACTCCTGCCCTGCATACACCATGACAGGATTGCGGTTGATACAACAAATGACAATCATGGCAGCCTTCCCATTCCTTCCTTCTTTCAAAAAATAGTTGGATGCCAGTCGCTGTTCATCGTGATTTTCTAGAAAATTGAGCATCTGAGACTGTATATCGCCCACCTGATGCAAGGCGAAGGTAATGTCGGACGAAGGTCGGTAGCGACAGGCCACATCGCGCAATACATCGTAAAGGCCTACTTTATCGTAGAGATAATCAAAAGTATTGTAGCGCAAAAAGTCGCGATAGGCATCCGGGTTGTATATTTCTGCCAAAAAAAGGATGCTTGGATATGCACTCTTCAACTGAGGAATCACCCATTGCCAGAAGGCTAAAGGAACCATCTCCGCCATATCGCAGCGAAATCCGTCAATATTCTTCCCAGCCCAAAAGAACAGAATTTGCTTCATTTTTAACCATGTATCGGGGATGGGATCGAAGTATTCTGTTCTGCCGTTTTGATAATCAACGCCATAGTTCAGTTTCACTGTTTCATACCAATCATATTCGGTGGGTTGGTGGGTGAAACAATCATTTCCTGTGACTTTGGCGGGATCTTCCCTGTAGGCATTCTTCCCCGGATCGTAGTTGTTGAATTGAATGCCGAGTGCGTTGCCCGGGAGATAGTAAAAATTGTTTTGCGGTGAGAAGGCAACTTGTTTATCATCTTCTTCCCCCAAGTCAACGAGATTGCCAGGTTTGCTGATCGATTGATAATTACGTGCCACATGGTTGGGTATAAAGTCGATGATCACCTTCAGCCCTACTTTCTGAGTGCGACCGACCAGATTTTCAAACTCCTGCATCCTTTTGGGAATGTTTGTCGCCAAATCGGGATCTACATCGTAATAATCACGTATGGCATAAGGCGATCCGGCCTTACCTTTGATAATCTCGGGATACTGCCGTGGAATACCATAAGCGGTATAATCGGTCATGGAAGCATGCGCCAGCACACCAATGTACCACACGTGGGTATATCCGCTCTCTTTTATTTTGCGTAATATTTTGTTGGAGAGATCATTGAATTTTCCACATCCGTTCTCTTCAAGGGTACCATGTTGTTTGTTTGCTCCACCTTTATTTCCGAATAGGCGAGGCAGTAACTGATAAATAAAGATTTTCTCGTGGTGCATAGACTTTCTTTTGGGTTAACCTCCTTTAAAACGATCAAACTGTATACGTACTTTTTTGGTCAGCTCGTCGTGTCGGTGACATCTCTTCACGATCTTCCATGACTCATTCTCGCTCATTTTCACAGCAGCATGATGGTAACCGGCCTCCATAATGGTATGTTGATTTTGTAAATCGAACATCGAGAACTTTTCAATTCCCCCTGTTTCGATGAGTATGTCACAATATGTTTTGTCAAAGAGAGTGTTTGCATTGGACATCAAGCTAAATGTGCGCTCCATCATGGTCTTGATATTGTCCTTGACAGAGGGAGGTATCATCAGTGAGACATTAACTCCAATCACATATTTACATTGTTTGCGTATAACCGATACGGGGAAGTTTTTGAGCAGTCCCCCATCTACATATTGCACACCGTTAATATGCTGGGGAGAAAAGACAATGGGCACCGAGCAAGATGCCACCACAGCATCCACTAGATCGTCTCCATTGGAGAAAATAACAGTAGAAGCCCTGTTCCAGTCTGTTACAACAGCACAGAAAGGTATTTGCAGTTCTTCAAAGCGGGTGGCTCTCAGGTTTTTTTTAAGAAAAGTGTGCAGTCCCCTGTTTTTCAGAAAACCCGTTTTGGGAATGGTGAACTCGACAAACTCCCGGAACTCGCGCTTACGAAAAAGCTCAGCTATTTCATCGGGATGATATCCATCAGCATAAAAAACACCTGCCAGTGCGCCTGCACTGGTTCCGACAATGATGTCTGGTTTCAATCTGCATTTCTCCAATACCTTCAATGCGCCCAGATGGGCAAAACCTTTTGCTCCTCCTCCGCTAAGGGCGTAACCCAGAAAATAATCGTAGTGGTGACTGAAAAGTGCCATAGATGATCGAATTTGATGACATTTGATATGCAAATATGCAATTTTTTTTCACGAATTGTCCTTATTTCTGCAAGGATTTTTTTTCACGTTTATATACGCAGACTTGGCATGTTACCCTATACTACCGTTCTTTGTTTCCTTCCCGATTCAGTTCTTCCTTTAACTGCCGCATGCTCTTTCCAAGAACAGGATGGATTCTGTCGGGTGCAATATCACACAACGGTGTAAGCACAAAATCTCGGGTATGAAACGCAGGATGGGGAATCGTGAGTGCGGGCGTATTTAAAACCAGATCTCCGGCCATAATGAGATCAATGTCGATGATTCTGTCACTATAGCATCCTGCCACACTTTTTGTACTCCTACCCATTTCCCGTTCAATTTCCTGCGTTTTTGAGAATAGGGTCATAATGTCTGAATGGAAGGTTGCTTCGCATACACAGTTAACAAAATAGTTCGGCGAATTAAATCCAACAGGTGAAGTAATATAAAGAGCGGACAGGGAAATAATTTTTCCTATCCGCTCTTCAATTTTATCGAGTGCTACAAAAATATTTTGTTCTTTGTTGCCCAGATTGGAGCCCAACGCCAAAAAGATGGAAGAGACCATGGTTTTTTAGTCCACTATCAGCATGGCGTCCCCATATGCCCCGAAGCGATATTTCTCTTTGATGGCTACTTCATAGGTATCCATGATTATTTCATAACCTCCAAAGGCACAAGCCATCATCAAAAGCGTGGAATAGGGCAAATGAAAGTTGGTTATCAGGCTGTTGGTAAGAGTGAAGTCGTAAGGTGGAAATATAAACTTGTTGGTCCATCCCTCCCTGGGTTTCAAATGGCCGTCGGTACTCACCGTAGTTTCCACGGCACGTAGCACCGAGGTGCCCACGGCGCAGATATTCCGTTCTTCATCTTTGGCCTTGTTCACCCGCTCACACAATGCAGTGTTGATAATCATCTGCTCCGACTCCATCTTGTGTTTGGTCAGATCCTCCACATCTATCATGCGATAAGCGCCCAGTCCGTTGTGCAGCGTCAGAAAGCCGAATTCGATATCCCTGATCTCCATTCGCTTCATCAACTCGCGGCTAAAATGAAGTCCGGCTGCCGGGGCTACAACTGCTCCCTCATTTTGTGCAAATATATTTTGATATCGTTCCACATCATCCGGCGTTGCTTCACGTTCGAGATACTCTGGAATAGGGGTCTCACCGATGGAAAAGAGTTGTTTTTTAAACTCATCGTATGGCCCGTCGTAAAGAAAGCGCAGGGTACGCCCACGCGAAGTGGTGTTGTCGATTACTTCAGCCACTAATTCTTCATTATCACCAAAATAAAGCTTGTTTCCAATGCGTATTTTCCGTGCCGGATTGACCAATACATCCCATAAATGCTGATCAGGGTTGAGTTCCCTCAATAGAAACACTTCAATCTTGGCTCCCGTTTTCTCTTTATTCCCATAAAGTCTCGCAGGAAAAACCTTGGTGTCATTGAAAATGAAAAAATCGCGTGGTTGAAAATACTCCAATACCTCCTTGAAAACCTTGTGCTCCACTTTCCCGGTTTTCCTGTGTACAACCAGAAGACGTGCTTCATCACGATGATCGGCGGGGTACTTCGCAATAAGTTCCTCCGGTAAATTAAATTTGAATTGTGAAAGTTTCATATGTTCATTATTCTATATTCCTGCTAAAAACTGATCGATCTCCTCCATTTCCAGGCAATCATCCAATGTAATCCCTCCCACCCTGGTGCGTGTCAATGCTGTCAGGTGAGCTCCTGAATGCAAGGCTTCACCTATATCCCTCGCAAGTGCCCTTATATAGGTACCTTTGCTGCAAACCACACGGAGCAAAATATGAGGGAGATCGTAAGAAATCAATTCGATATCATCTATAACCAATATTTTGGGTTTTAGTTCAATATCTTCATTTTTACGTGCATACTCATACGCTCTTTTCCCTTCAACCTTCACGGCGGAGAAGAGTGGAGGGACCTGCTCTATGGTTCCTTTGAACTGTTGGAGGACTTCGCTCACCAGTTCTCTTGAAATATGGGATGTAGGATATTCCGCATCTATCTCTGTCTCCAGGTCGAATGAAGGTGTGGTAGCACCCAGTCTTATTTGTGCGACATACTCTTTTGTCTCTGCCTGCAGCGCTGCGATCTGCTTCGTTTTTTTTCCAGTGCAGACAACCATCACGCCTGTTGCCAGTGGATCGAGGGTGCCGGCATGACCTACCTTCAGCTTTTTTATCTTGAGTTTCTGGCATAACTTTGCCCGCAGAACCCGTACCACGCGGAAGGAGGACCAGTGCAATGGTTTGTTTATATAGAGAATTTCACCTTCGATAAAGTCCATTGTTTGTTACATGCTTAAATCGACACCGGCGAGCATACATATCAGTAACAAGGATCCGACAATGATCCGATAGATTCCAAATGCTCTGAAACCATGTCTGGTAAGGAAATTGATAAAAAAGCGAATGGCAAATATAGCGACAAAGAATGCCACTATGTTGCCAATAAGCAATAAAAGAAGATTTTCTCTCAGCATCTCGCTGCTCACCGGATCCTGCAAAAGTTGAAAGAGCTTGTATCCGGCTGCTGCAGCCATGGTGGGCACTGCAAGAAAGAAAGAGAATTCGGCTGCATTCTTGCGAGATAGTTTGGTGCCCATTCCCCCGACGATGGTGGCCATGGAACGCGAAACGCCTGGAATCATGGCAATACACTGAAAAAAACCAATCTTCAGTGCTCGCTTCCAAGTCATCGACTGGTCCGCAGACGGCCTATTGAACCAACTATCAACGTACAACATGAAAATACCCCCCACAACCAACATAATGGCAACAACGATGACGCTCTCTAGCATTGCATCAATATAATCACCCAGAAGCAACCCGATCACTCCTGCAGGAATCACTGCAATGAAGAGTTTCCAGTAGAAGTCGAATTTCCAAAAAAGCCGCTTTAGTATCTCCCATTTTTTTGTGTTCACTGGCGATCCAGCATGCGTATGTTTATCGGGCAATGTGTTGTTGAGTCGGAAGAAACGTTTCCAGTAGAGTATGACCACCGACAGGATTGCGCCAAACTGAATAATGACCGTGAATGCTTTTACAAATGGAGAGCTTTCTACGCCAAGCAATGCTTGGGCAATGATCATGTGACCCGTGGATGAAACCGGAAGAAATTCAGTAAGCCCCTCTACAATAGCAATGATAATTGCTTCGAATATATTCATGAAGTTGTTATTTTGGATAGATAGCCGGCATCCATTGTATTACTTTTTTTTACGTTCTTTTGATGGATAAAGAATGCCTACGATCATCAATGCGAATCCGGAAAGGGACACTATAGGCCCGATCTTTATTCTCCGTGCACTGAAAATATTGGGTTCAAAACCACCCTCAAGTGAGGTAGCAGGTCCGGTCATTAGCAGGAAACCTGCAATAATTAAGAGCATGGCAATCCCGCAAATAATCAGGTTTGTTTTGCTGAGTGCAAAGTTTTTTTGTGACATATATCTTGGATATTTTATATGTAATATAGTTGATCGGTCTGCATTTTCAGATACCTGTTTACTGCGAATGCTGTAGCCATGGTGGTGATCAACACCCCAAGCAGGATGACAATTCCGAATACAATAACCAGGTCGGTCATGTTCACGATGGGCTCCATCGAGACATACTCCCTACTGAAATAGGAGAGCAAGAGCCAAAGGATTCCATTGGCTACAAGGCCCGCCACAATGCCTGTGTACACGTTATGTACCAGAAATGGTTTCCGGATAAAAGCTGGGGTGGCGCCTACCAGCTTCATAGTGTGTATGAGAAACCTTTTTGAGTAAATACTCAGGCGAATGGTGTTCCGAATGAGTGCAAATGAGATGAATGAGAGAATGATCGCAAGAATCAAAAGCACCGTCATCAATTTTGAGAGGTTGTTGTTGATCAGGTCGATGGCTTCCTGCTGATAAAGCAAGTCGGTAACGTTATGTTCTTGCCGGATGACCTCGTTGATCATGCGGATACTATCGTTATTTGTGTAAGCTGCATGTAGAAATATCTCAATGCAGTCCTGTGCGGGGTTGTATCCCAACAGCTCCTCGGGATCTTCGCCCAGGTCTTTGATCAGTTGATCTTTGGCTTCCTCTTTGCTGATGAAACGAGACGATTTAACAAAAGGCTGTGCATCGAGGTTTTTACGGATTGCCGTAATCCGGGCGTCACTCACATCGGAAGAAAGCATAACATTGAAACTCGTGTTTTCTTTCATATACTGCGACAAACCCTTTCCCATAAAAAGAATCAGTATGGTCAGTCCCAACAGCACCAAAACCAGTGAGATACTGATTGTAGATGTGATCTTTGCATTTAAAAACCGGACAATGGATACTTTTTTCTTATTCGACATACGACTTCGGATATACGAGGCAAAGATGGAGTAAATATACTTACGCCAAAATTAACTGCAAAGTAATAAAAAAAGTCGCAGAAAAAGAGGGTTTAAGCCAAATAATAAGGCAAAAAAACTTAATTTATGAATCTCTTCAGTTTTCTTTGATCTCTTTCTCCAGTTGCTTGCTTCGTACGACCGATGCGAAAATAGAAACAACAATCAACACCAGGATAACCAACAGGGAAGTGGTGGTGGCAATATAAAAAGAAGCATCGTGTTCGTGTGCGTAATGATTGAGGGTCATCTTCGTCCCAATGAAAATCAGGATGGCGCTCAGAGCATATTTCAAATAGTAGAAGTAGTCCATCACACCCCGCAGGGCAAAGTAAAGCGAGCGTAGTCCGAGAATGGCAAATATATTGGAAGTATAGACGATGAACATGTTGGTGGATACGGCAAGCACCGCAGGGATAGAATCAACCGCGAAGACGAGGTCGGTCATCTCGATAACCAGCAATGCGAGAAAAAAAGGTGTGGCGTATAGTCTTCCGTCGATTCTCTTAAAAAATCTATGCACCGACATGTCGTCGGTCATTGGAAAAACTTTACGAAGAAATTTAACAAAACGATTTTTGTTCATATCCTTTTCATCGCCAGTCTGGTTTTTTTCTTTTTCCTTTATCAGATCGACCACCATCTTGATACCAGTAAACACAAGAAACGCACCAAAAAGGTACATTACCCAGGCAAACCGTTCAATCAAGGCGATCCCGGCAAAGATAAATATAGCCCTGAATATCAAGGCACCCAGAATCCCCCAAAAGAGGACATCGTGTTGGTATCTGGGATGTATCTTAAATGAAGAAAATATCAGGATGAAAACGAAAAGGTTGTCGATACTCAATGATTTTTCAATCACGTAGGCGGTAAAAAATTCCAATGCCGGTTCCTTTCCGAAAATAACATAGACGAACAGATTGAATAGCAGCGCAAGGGATATCCAAAAGAGACTAAGCCACAAGGCTTTTTTCACATTGACTATTTCTCCCTTTTTGTGAAATACGAACATGTCTAGCGCAAGCAGAACGACTATGAGAATGAGGAATCCGATCCAAAAAGCAGAACTAATTATCATTTAAAGAAATAAATTATGTTATGAAATAAGTTGTAAAAAATCCCACAATAAACATTTTCTTACCACAAAAGTTCATTTCAGCATTTTTTTCGATTTCCGGCTGTCCGGGTCATGATGTACGATCAGTGCGTGGCGATAGGTTCATTTGAGCTGCTTTCTCGAGCAAAAAATCATAAGCCGCATCCTTTTCATTGGGAATCACGCCATCGAGTATGGCATCCTTGATGGCCGATTTTAACAATCCCACTTCCCTTCCGGGTGTGAGGCCAAAAACTTCCATGATCTCCTTCCCATCGATAGGGGGCTGGAAGTTGCGTACACGATCCTTCTCTTCAATCTCCAGCAACTTTCGGCGTACGATTTGAAAATTATTCAGAAAACGCCTTACCTTCTCTGGATTCTTGGAGGTGATATCAGCCTCACAGAGCGTCATCAGGTCGTCGATGTCGTCACCCGCATCAAAGAGAAGCCGACGTACCGCAGAGTCGGTCACCTCCTCTTCCACCAGTTGCATGGGACGCATATGCATCGACACCATCTTTTGTGTATACTTCATTTTCTCATTCAGGGGGAGCTTCATCCGGTTAAATATTTTTGGGACCATTCTTTCACCCACGATGTTGTGGTTATAAAAAGTCCACCCCAGTTTTGGATCCCATCGTTTGGTTACCGGCTTCGCGATGTCATGCAACAGAGCGGACCATCGCAGCCAGAGGTTGTCGGTTTTCCTTGCAATGTTATCCAGCACAATGAGCGTGTGGTAGAAATTATCCTTGTGACCCACGCCATCTTTTGTCTCTGCTCCCTTGAGTGCAATAAGTTCAGGCAGGATGATCTCCAGTAATCCGGTCTTTTCAAGGATGTTTAACCCCAAAGAGGGTTTGGGAGAAGCGATAATCTTGTTGATTTCGTCCGTAATCCGCTCTCGGGAAACAATGAGGATCCGTTCTTTGTTTCGTCTTATCGCATCGAAGGTGTCGGGGTAGATGTCGAAGCCCAACTGTGACGCAAAACGGACAGCACGCATCATCCTCAGTGGGTCATCGCTGAATGTAATATCCGGATCGAGGGGAGTGCGAATAATCAGGTCTTCCAAATCCTGCATCCCGTTAAAGGGGTCGAGTAGCTCCCCATAACGATCACCATTCAGACAAAAAGCCATGGCATTGATGGTAAAATCACGTCTTTGCTGATCTTCCTCCAACGTTCCATTTTCCACCAACGGCTTACGGGAATCGTGACTATATGATTCTTTCCTGGCACCTACAAACTCAATTTCATAATCCTTGAACTTGAGTTGTGCCGTTCCGAAATTCTTAAAGACAGTTAAATTAAATTTCCTTCCCAGCTTCCGTGAAACCGCTTCTGCCAGCGCAATTCCCTGTCCTACAGCTACCACGTCAATGTCTTTCGAAGGACGACGCAGAAAATAATCGCGCACAAACCCTCCAATCAGGTAGCATGGCATCTTCTCTTCATCGGCCACGCGGGAAATAAGCTTCAGCACAGGAATATTTAAATGAGACTGTATCTCTTCTTGAGATATCTCTGTATACATCTTCACCACAGTTACTTATCTGTTATAAATTACAAAATTACAATAAATGTACTTTAAAACCCTCTTTTTGCTAATATATTTTGTAATTTTGCCACATAAAAATAGAGTATAAATGCGTCTTTTTGTACATATTACCTTGTTATTTTTTCTTTCATGGGGTCTTTTTTCCTGTTCTGGAAAAAAAGGAGATGCAAAAAATTATCTGGAGGAAGCCAGACAGGCTTATAAAGAATCCAACTACATGCTCGCTAAACTGAAGATTGACAGCATAAAAATTCTCTTTCCCAAATCTTTTGATGAGATAACTGCAGGATTCGCGTTGATGCAGCAGATACGTATGTCAGAAAACACTCGAAATATTATTTATTGTGATTCGATGTTGCGTGAACAGTACAGTCAACTGAACGAGATGCTTACAAAATTTGATTTTGTGAGAGACGATCGTTATCAGGAGTTTGGGGAATATTATCCGAAGATATACCCTCACGGGGCATCCTTGGATCGAAACGGCCTTCGCTCTGGAGTAGGAGAAAAAGGAGCCTTATTCATAGAAAGTGTACTTTCCGGCACTGCCATCCAACATCATCAAATAAAGGTACGCTCGCGCGATGGGAGTTTTGCAGAATCACTTTCCGTTTCTTCTGACGGCTTGAATTACCGTTTTAAAACGCTGGATAAATCTTTTGAGGTAGTCCGCTTTACTGGAAATTATGAAAATGGACTAGCCCAATTTATCTATACATTTCAGAATGAACCGCTTACTGTGGAGTTTATCGGCAAACGAACCATCTCTGCTAGTTTAAGTAATGCTGCAAAACAAGGTATTGCCTATTCTTTCGAACTCTCCACACTGCTTTTGAATATTGAACAACTGAAATTTGAGAAGGAAAAAAGTGAAACGTTAATTCGTTATCTTGAATCAAAAAATAAAACCTGATAAAGCTACTGATTTAGATGTAGTTGTTTTTCATATTTGCCAAAACCATTTACCAAAACCATATAAGTGGAAATACATCTACAATTAAAATTAGTACTCACAAGAATCAAAAAAAATGAAAAGAATTTCTTACGCAGTAATTGCGTTTATGCTCGTTTTAGTAGGGTGTGACCAATTAGGAGATCCGTTAATCTCCGACAGTAACTATTTGTCCTTTGAAGGGAAAAAAACTTCTATCCCGGCAGCCACTTCTTTCCGTTCGGGGAATAATTTTGTATTCCAGTTATACACTGAAGAAGACAAATCTGCCAATGACTTCTTTATGGAATTATCTATTCCTGATACACTAACTGATACCATATTCACCATTCCTATGGCACAGGGAGAATGGGCGGTAAAAGGCAGTGTAAACGGCATGACCTTTTCAGGTAATCAACTCGGGAGAACCGGTTTTCAGAGCGCCAATGCACAAATAAAAATATTAGATGGCGCCGGTACCTGTGATTTAAAAATATCTCTTGCTTTGTCCGATAACCGTTGTGTAACCGGTTTCTATAAAGGAATCATCCTTGACTTTTGATTCCACCGGAGATAGCTGAATTTAATTCCTTTACCTACTGATTTCCTGTGAATGTACGGAGATTTTTCCCGTACGTAATTTTAATGCATTGACATTCTATATAGTTTGTGATGCTTGTAACTTTATTATGACTTTTCTTTTAAAAAGAAGAAAAGTCATTTTTTTTTAGTACTTTTGCCTTCAGAAATGTTGGTGTTACCTGTTCCATCTAGCTTCGGAACAGATAATGAAAAGGGAATCAGGTGAAAATCCTGAACAGACCCGCTGCTGTAA